>PJTS01000044.1_pt1 | contig 133653 bp, 120 predicted proteins | sample 1512251 | NCBI WGS metagenome assembly PJTS01 (sample SAMN08177686, study PRJNA422409) | Soil metagenome, whole genome shotgun sequencing project. | isolation source: Soil (2) enriched on wood chips: alkali lignin treatment | place: USA: Madison | collected 2015-01-15 | reverse complement strand
CTCTATGAATCCTGAGCGTTCTGAACGCATTGAAATCCCCGTATTGCCGTTGCGCGATGTGGTGGTTTATCCGCACATGGTCATACCCTTATTTGTAGGGCGGGAAAAATCTATCCGTTGCCTTGAAGCCGCCATGGATCATGATAAAAAAATCATGCTGGTTGCGCAGAAAGAAGCATCAACGGATGAGCCGGGTGTAAACGATCTGTTCACCGTCGGAACCGTGGCCTCTATTTTACAAATGCTGAAGCTGCCTGATGGCACCGTGAAGGTGCTGGTCGAGGGGCTGCAGCGTGCGCGTATTACCACGCTATCTGATGATGGCGAACACTTCGCAGCAAAAGCCGAATACCTGGACTCGCCTCAGCTTGATGAGCGTGAGCAGGAGGTGCTGGTACGCACCGCCATCAGTCAGTTTGAAGGCTATATCAAGCTGAACAAAAAAATCCCACCAGAAGTGCTGACGTCGCTGAACAGCATCGACGATCCTGCACGCCTGGCTGACACCATCGCTGCACACATGCCGCTGAAGCTGGCTGACAAACAGTCCGTGCTGGAGATGTCCGACGTTAACGAGCGTCTGGAATATCTGATGGCGATGATGGAATCTGAAATCGATCTGCTGCAGGTTGAGAAACGCATTCGCAACCGCGTGAAAAAGCAGATGGAGAAATCTCAGCGCGAGTACTATCTGAATGAGCAGATGAAGGCCATTCAGAAAGAACTGGGTGAGATGGATGACGCACCTGACGAAAACGAAGCGCTGAAGCGTAAAATCGACGCGGCGAAAATGCCGAAAGAGGCAAAAGAGAAGGCCGAAGCAGAACTGCAGAAGCTGAAAATGATGTCTCCAATGTCAGCGGAAGCCACGGTTGTTCGCGGCTATATCGAGTGGATGGTTCAGGTTCCGTGGAACGCCCGCAGCAAGGTCAAAAAAGACCTGCGTCAGGCGCAGGAGATCCTGGATACTGACCACTACGGTCTGGAGCGCGTCAAAGACCGCATCCTTGAGTATCTCGCGGTTCAAAGCCGTGTTAACAAGCTCAAAGGCCCAATTCTGTGTCTGGTAGGGCCGCCGGGGGTGGGTAAAACCTCTCTGGGTCAGTCTATTGCTAAAGCGACCGGACGTAAGTACATCCGTATGGCGCTGGGCGGCGTGCGTGACGAAGCGGAAATCCGCGGTCACCGTCGGACCTATATCGGTTCGATGCCAGGCAAACTTATCCAGAAAATGGCAAAAGTAGGGGTTAAAAACCCGCTGTTCCTGCTGGATGAGATCGACAAAATGTCTTCCGACATGCGCGGCGATCCGGCTTCAGCCCTGCTTGAAGTGCTGGATCCAGAGCAGAACGTGGCGTTCAGCGATCACTACCTGGAAGTGGACTACGACCTCAGCGATGTGATGTTCGTGGCGACCTCCAACTCCATGAACATCCCGGCACCGCTGCTGGATCGTATGGAAGTGATCCGTCTTTCTGGCTACACCGAAGACGAAAAACTGAACATTGCCCGTCGTCACTTGCTGTCGAAGCAGATTGAACGTAACGCTTTGAAAGAAAGCGAATTGACCGTTGAAGACAGCGCGATCATCGGCATCATTCGCTATTACACCCGTGAAGCGGGCGTGCGTAGCCTTGAGCGTGAAATCTCCAAGCTGTGTCGTAAGGCGGTCAAACAGCTGCTGCTCGATAAGAGCCTGAAGCACATCGTTATTAACGGCGACAACCTGCACGAATACCTTGGTGTTCAGCGTTACGACTATGGTCGTGCTGACAGCGAGAACCGTGTAGGCCAGGTAACGGGTCTGGCGTGGACGGAAGTGGGCGGCGATCTGCTGACCATTGAAACCGCCTGTGTGCCGGGTAAAGGCAAGCTGACCTACACCGGCTCGTTGGGTGAAGTCATGCAGGAGTCCATTCAGGCTGCGCTGACCGTGGTGCGTGCGCGTGCGGAAAAACTGGGTATCAACCCGGATTTCTACGAAAAACGCGACATCCACGTTCACGTACCGGAAGGGGCGACGCCGAAAGACGGCCCGAGCGCCGGTATCGCGATGTGTACTGCGTTGGTTTCCTGCCTGACCGGCAACCCGGTGCGTGCCGACGTGGCGATGACCGGTGAAATCACCCTGCGTGGCCAGGTTCTGCCAATTGGCGGTTTGAAAGAAAAACTGCTGGCAGCCCACCGTGGTGGCATTAAAACGGTCCTCATCCCGTATGAGAACAAGCGCGATCTGGAAGAAATCCCGGATAACGTTATCGCCGATCTGGAAATCCATCCTGTGAAACGCATTGAGGAAGTTCTGACCCTTGCACTGCAGAATGAGCCTTCCGGTATGCAGGTTGTAACCGCAAAATAGTGACCTCGCGCAAAGAGCGTCAATAAAAACAAGGCTGGTAAGCTAATTCGGGCTTGCCAGCCTTTTTTTGTATAGCTAATTTAGATTGCTGATTAGGCCAACCATCAACAACGGGTGTTGTAAGGTCATGGCAGGCCTGATATAACTGCTGCGCGGTCGCGTTTTGAAGGACTCAGGCGCGATATAAATTATAAAGAGAGGAAGAGAAGAGTGAATAAATCTCAACTGATTGACAAAATTGCTGCGGGTGCTGACATCTCCAAAGCTGCGGCTGGACGTGCGTTAGATGCTTTGATTGCTTCTGTTACCGAATCTCTGCAGGCTGGGGACGACGTGGCGCTGGTAGGTTTTGGTACTTTTGCTGTTAAAGAGCGTGCTGCCCGTACTGGCCGCAACCCTCAGACCGGCAAAGAGATCACCATCGCTGCTGCTAAAGTTCCGGGCTTCCGCGCCGGCAAAGCGCTGAAAGACGCAGTAAACTGATCGCTTTCTTACGTCAGGGAAGTTGAAAAGTACAAGGGCGCATCATTTGATGTGCCTTTTTTGTTTGTCCAGACCTGATTTATGTGAGTTTATGCGAGTTGTGGGCTGACAATCGCCCCGGTTTCTTGTCACAATACGTCTTTACGCGCTGCGGTCAGGATTTCCGCCAGCGTCAGGTCACCAGTCACCTACAGCGGAGTGTGGTTACACCATGATGGACAGCTTACGCACGGCTGCTAACAGTCTCGTGCTCAAGATTATTTTTGGTATCATTATCGTGTCGTTCATTTTGACCGGCGTGAGCGGATACCTGATTGGCGGTAGTGCAAACTACGCCGCAAAAGTGAACGACCAGGAAATCAGCCGTGGGCAGTTTGAGAATGCCTTTGCGGGTGAACGTAACCGCATGCAGCAACAGCTGGGCGATCAGTTCTCTGAACTGGCGGCGAATGAAGGGTACATGAAAAACCTGCGCCAGCAGACGCTGAACCGTCTCATCGACGAAGCACTGCTGGATCAGTATGCCCGTGAAATCGGTCTGAGCATCAGCGACGATCAGGTTAAGAAAGCCATTTTCTCCACCCCGGCTTTCCAGAATAACGGCAAATTCGATAACACCCGCTATAACGCTATCGTGAACCAGATGGGGATGACGCCGGATCAATATGCTCAGGCGCTGCGTAACCAACTGACCACTCAGCAGCTGATCAACGCCGTAGTGGGCACCGACTTCATGCTGAAAGGCGAAGCGGATGAACTGGCGACTCTGGTTTCTCAGCAGCGCGTGGTGCGTGAAGCTACCTTCGACGTCAACGCTCTTGCGGCTAAACAGCAGGCAAGCGACGAAGAAGTGAAAAGCTACTACGAGCAGAACAAGAACAACTTCACTTCCCCGGAGCAGTTCCGCGTAAGCTACATCAAGCTAGATGCGGCTGCGATGCAGGAAAACGCTACCGATGCGGAGATCCAGACTTACTACGATCAGCATCAGGACCAGTTCACTCAGCCACAGCGTAACCGTTACAGCGTTATTCAGACCAAAACTGAAGCCGATGCCAAAGCGGCGCTGGACGAGCTGAACAAAGGCACCGACTTCGCGACGGTCGCGAAAGAGAAATCCACCGATATCATCTCTGCGAAAAACGGCGGTGACATGGGCTGGCTGGAAGAGGGCACCACCCCGGACGAGCTGAAAAATGCGGGTCTGAAAGAGAAAGGTCAACTTTCTGGTGTGATCAAATCCTCCGTCGGTTTCCTGGTGGTGCGTCTGGATGACATCACCCCTGCGACCACCAAACCGCTGGCTGACGTCCGTGATGATATCGCGGCGAAAGTGAAGCAAGAGAAAGCGCTGGATGGCTTCTATGCGTTGCAGCAGAAAGTGAGCGACGCGGCCAGCAATGACAACGAATCGCTGGCGGGCGCTGAGCAGGCTGCAGGTGCGAAAGCGGTAACCACCGGTTGGTTCAGTCATGACAACCTCCCGGAAGAGCTGAACTTCAAGCCGGTTGCGGATGCGATCTTTGGTGGCGGTCTGGTGGGCGAAAACGGTACCCCGGGCAGCAACTCTGACATCATCACCGTCGATGGCGATCGCGCCTTTGTTCTGCGCGTGAGCGATCACAAGCCAGAAGCGATCAAGCCACTGGACGAAGTGAAAGATCAGATTACTGCCCTGGTGAAACATAACAAAGCCGTGCAACAGACCAAGCTGGACGCTGAAAAGCTGCTGGCTGAGCTGAAAGCCGGTAAAGGTGACGAGGCGCTGAAAGCGGCTGGCCTGAGCTTTGGCGAGGCGAAGACGCTGAGCCGTACCGGTCAGGATCCGATCAGCCAGGCGGCGTTTGGTCTGAGCCTGCCGGCAAAAGACAAGCCGAGCTTCGGTATCGCCAACGACATGCAAGGCAACGTAGTGGTTCTGGCGCTGGACGAAGTGAAAGCGGGCACCATGCCGGAAGCGCAGAAGAAAGCGATGGTTCAGGGTATCACCCAGAACAACGCGCAAATCACCTTCGAAGCCCTGATGAGCAACCTGCGTAAAGACGCCAAAATCAAGCTGGGCGATATTATGACCCAGCAGTAATTACGTCGCTGCTCGCAAATTTGAGCAACGTAATGCAACAACTAAAGGCCGCTTTCGCGGCCTTTTCCATTTCTGCAATCTGCTGTTTGTCCCGGTGAAGCGGCCCGTTTATGGTGAGTGGGCTGTCAACAAACAAGGAGAAAACAGCATGAAACATGGAATTAAAGCCCTTTTTATTACGCTTGCCCTTGCTTCTGCCGGGATGAGCCATAGCGTGCTGGCGGCGACACCAGCCGCCAAAACACAGGCTGTGCAGGGCAAATCCGATGCGCAACCCCTCGCCGCCTCACCCCAGCCGTCGAAAGCGGCGGAAACGGAGAAAGAGCGGATCAGTATCAATTCCGCTCCGGCGGAGGAGCTGGCACGGGTGATGAACGGTGTGGGGCTGAAGAAAGCCCAGGCGATTGTCAGCTACCGGGAAGAGTACGGCCCGTTCAAAACGCTTGATGACCTGAAACAGGTGCCTGGAATGGGCGCGGCGCTGGTGGAGCGTAATCTTGCTAATCTGACGCTGTAATAACTTGCACAGTGGCTAAAATTTGCCAGGATAAAGAGGTCATACCAGTTATGACCTCTGAATCTTATAAATAATAACCCTGAAGGCTATTGCGCTATGCAGACCCAAATAAAAGTACGCGGTTATCACCTTGATGTTTATCAACACGTTAATAACGCTCGTTATCTCGAGTTTCTTGAAGAGGCGCGCTGGGAAGGGCTGGAAAACAGCGATAGCTTTCAATGGATGACCGAGCGTCGTATCGCCTTTGTTGTAGCGAATATCAACATTAACTATCGTCGCCCCGCGGTACTCAGCGACTTGCTCACCATCACCAGTCAGCTTCAGCAGTTGAACGGTAAAAGCGGGGTGCTAAGTCAGGTGGTGACGCTGGAGCCGGAAGGACAGGTGGTGGCAGATGCGTTAATTACCTTTGTCTGCATCGATCTGAAAACGCAGAAAGCGTTGCCGCTGGAAGGGGAACTCCGTGAGAAGCTGGAGCTGTTAATCAAATAACCCCGCTGCGGATGCCGGGCGAAGCGGATCCTTCACCCGGCAGACTGGCCCGCTTAGTTAAGACCGGTTTTCTTTTTCAGGGCCGCCATCACCCCGGCTTTATCGGCAAGATAGTGATTCAGGCCGTTAGCGCGCAGATTACAGGCGGCGCAATGGCCGCAGCCATCACCCTGAATGCCGTTATAGCAGGTCAGCGTTTCGTTACGCACCAGATCCAGTTTGCCCCAGTAGTCAGCCAGCGCCCAGGTTTCGGCTTTATCGAGCCACATTAGCGGCGTTTCGAAGCGGATATCTTTAGCCATGCCAAGATTTACGGCATGGTTGAGGGCTTTCACGAACTCGTCGCGGCAGTCCGGGTAGCCGGAGAAGTCGGTTTCACACACGCCGGTAATAACAGCCTCGGCTTTCACCTGGTAGGCATAGATGGCGGTCAGGGTCAGGAAAAGAATATTACGTCCCGGCACAAAGGTATTCGGGATCCCCTCGGCATCCGGTTCGTAGTCCGGCACCGGAATACTGTCGCGGGTGAGGCTGCTCACCGCCAGTTCGTTGAGCAGGGTGACGTCCAGAACCTTATGCGCCCGTGCGCCGAGTTTCACAGCCAGTTTCTGCGCGACCTCAATCTCTTCGCTATGGCGCTGACCATAGTCAAAAGTCACACAATGGACTTCATCATATTGCTGCAGAGCCTGAACCAGACAGGTGGTGGAGTCCTGGCCTCCACTGAACACGACAACGGCACGTTTCATTAGTCTTCCCAACTTTGACGATTAAAGACCTATGTTAACGTCTGCCCGTGGCGGCGACCAGCTTCTTCACGCTTTCGGGGCTGGCAGCCAGGCCTCGGTAAAATCAAACCAGCCACGCGGATTCAGACGGATGCCGTTTACCCCCGGCGGGGCACTGATTTGATACTGATAGTTGAACAGCGGCGTCAGGACAGCGCGTTCCATCAACCGGGTGAATACCTCTTTCAATGCCAGATGGCGCGCTGCCGCGTCGGGCAGAACCTGAACTGCATCCAGGGTCGCCATCAGGTGCGCAAACTGCGGGGCGCTAAGCAGATGCGGCCAAAGGGTATCGCAGCGTAACCACTGCTCCAGGGTGTATTCCGGCGCTTCGCCAATCAGCCTGTCGCCCATCATGATATCGGCATCTGCCAGAGCGGCGCAGCCATCCCAAGTTTTCGCGTCGTGAAAAATCACTGTCAGCTGACACCCTTCCTGCGCCAGGTAGCGTTTAAGCTGCTCTGCCATGGTGTGGAGTTCTACCGGCAGGTGGTAAACCAACGAAAGGGATTGTGGCAGAACAGTGTTCTCCTCCTGCGCCCACTGTGGAATGGACCACCCAGGCAGTAACGCCTGGGTCGGGGTGATGAGATCCTCGTCCAGCGGCAGCGTATGCAGAAGGGCGGTGTGATGAATAATGTCGATCACCTTGCGGGCCTGCGCCTCGCTTAACCGGCCGCTCTGTTTCAGGGTGAGATAGCAAAAGCCGAGGCTGATACTGTTGCTGACCAGCCGCAGACGGGCAAGTTCCTCCGGCTCGCCAATGGCGATTTGGACTGGATGACGGCAGCTGGTGCCTAAATCCTGGTCAAAAAGCTGGGGTGTGATCCAGTATTCAATCGCTTTCAGAAGCGGATGCCCGAGATGGTACTGCTCGTGGCTTTCCAGCCGGACCAGATCCGCATCGAAGATCGCCAGCCGAAACGGCCCGCTCCCCGTCAGGGGGTGTTCAGGGTGTGCAATACGACTGCAATAGCTTGCCAGGCGGTGTGCCAGCCAGTAATCCGGCTGATGTAGCACAAAGGTCAGGCACTGCGGGTGGGTCACCTCAATCTGCTTTACGCTGTTAAACAGTTTGCGCAGCGCGGGCAGGGTGAGTAACTGCGTCAGTTGGCTCTGTAGCTGGGCCGCCTCGACCTTATCACCGTTATGCCAGTGAAGCGTGGAGCGAAGGTAAAAATGCCAGCGTAATCCGTCGGCAGTAATCTCCCAGTGATGGGCCAGATCGCCTCCAGGCTCGCTGCTGGTGTCGTTGAACCGCGTCAGGCCGGAAAAGATCTGCCCGACCAGATGCTGCTCGGCGCGGCCGGGTAAAAAACCGGGATGAAGCGGATCGAGTGGCCGGTAATAGGGAATGCGCAGCGTCGGGGTATTGTTCTGCCACTGCCCACCCAGAAAAGGATGCAGCAGCGCGCGCAGCGCCTGGGGAGCCAACTGGGCCAGCTCCAGAGCGTTGTGCTGCTGGCCGTTTTTTAGCGCCTGCTCCATCATCGTGTTGCGCAGCGATTCGGGGGTGACATGAAAGCGCAGCTCACCGCGTTTACCCCGCCCGGACTGCGCCTGCCAGCTTAACCAGCCCGCCTCCTGGGCCTGACGCAAAAGTGTACGCACGTGCCTTTCGCTGCAAAAACAGCGGCTGGCCAGTTCGGCCACGCTCACCTGCTGCGGCGCACCGGCGGAGGGCTGCCACAGCCGCTGGTACTGATTAAGTCGATTGAGCTGGCGCATAATAAACCCGGAACAATAATTTCCATCTATTCAGTATTACTTCCGTATATATCACGCAATACTGAAGCACAAGTTAACCCCCTCACACTTTCGGAGATCCTATGGCACGGCTGGCTGCATTTGATATGGATGGCACCTTGTTAACGCCGGACCACCGTTTAGGCGACAAAACGCTAAGTGTGCTCAAGCGACTGCGTGAGCGCGACATTACGCTTACCTTCGCCACCGGTCGACATGTGCTGGAGATGCGCCACCTGATGGGTACGCTGGCTCTCGATGCCTTTTTGATCACCGGCAACGGCACGCGCATTCACTCCCTGGAGGGGGACGTGCTCTATCGTCAGGATCTCGCCCCGGATGTGGCGGAGCAGGTGCTGCATACTACCTGGGATACCCAGGCCAGCATTCATGTGTTTAACGACACCGGCTGGCTGACCGGAAAAGCGATCCCTGCGCTGCTGGAAGCGCACGTCTACAGCGGTTTCCAGTATCAGCTGACCGATCTACGCCGTATCCCGGCGCATGCGGTAACCAAAATCTGTTTTTGTGGCGACCACGACGATCTGTGCCGCCTGCGCATCCAGCTCAATGAGGCCTTAGGCAGCCGCGCGCATCTTACGTTTTCGGCAATAGATTGCCTGGAAGTGCTGCCGGTCGGGTGCAACAAAGGTTCTGCCCTGGCGGTACTGAGTGAGCATCTGGGCCTGAGTTTGCAGGAGTGTATGGCGTTTGGCGATGCGATGAACGATCGCGAGATGCTGGGCAGCGTGGGGCGCGGCCTGATCATGGGCAATGCGATGCCGCAACTGATCGCTGAGCTTTCGCATTTACCGGTTATTGGACACTGCCGTAACGAGGCCGTGTCCCATTTTTTAACCCATTGGCTGGATACACCTGATCTTCCTTATTCCCCCGAATAGTGAGACCCTTCCAGCAAGCCAGACGATAGTCTGGCTTTTTTTATTTTACCAGCCGGGCAATTTCTGCCAGCCACGGGGTCACATCGCCAATGTTGGCTTTCACCCATCCGGCGTTGTAGTAGGTGTCCAGGTAACGCTCGCCGCTGTCGCACAGAAGGGTAACGATGGAGCCGGTTTGCCCGGCCTCCCGCATCCGCGCGGCCAGCTGTAACGCGCCCCACATGTTGGTCCCGGTCGACGCCCCGACCTTACGGCCCAGCTGCGTTTCCAGCCAATGGGCGGTGGCGACGCTGGCGGCATCCGGCACGCGGAGCATCTCGTCCACAACGTCAGGAATAAACGACGGCTCTACCCGCGGGCGGCCAATCCCTTCGATTTTGCTGCCCACCGGGCTGCGCAGGGCGGGATCGCGCTGCTGCCAGTAATCCAGGAACACCGAGTTTTGCGGATCCACCACCATCAGACGGGTATCGTACCCCTGGCAGCGAATATAGCGGCCAATGGTGGCCGAGGTCCCACCGGTTCCGGCGCTCATCACGATATGGGCGGGCTCGGGATGAGGTTCATTTTGCATCTGACGGAAAATACTGTCGGCAATGTTGTTATTGCCGCGCCAGTCCGTTGCCCGCTCTGCATACGTAAACTGATCCATATAATGACCGTTCAGCTCCCGGGCCAGCATCTCTGATGCCGCATAAATTTCACAGGCGCTTTCCACAAAGTGACAACGGCCACCGTAGAATTCGATCTGTTCGATTTTGCGTTTCGCCGTACAGGCGGGCATAACAGCGATAAAGGGCAGGCCGAGCAGGCGGGCAAAATAGGCCTCAGAAACGGCGGTGGAGCCGGAAGAGGATTCAATGATGGTGGTACCTTCATTGATCCAGCCATTACACAGCCCGTACAGGAACAGCGAACGCGCCAGTCGGTGCTTCAGGCTGCCGGTCGGGTGGGTACTTTCGTCTTTCAGATAGAGCTGAATACCGGCAAAGCCTGGCAGGGTCAGGCGAATAAGGTGTGTATCTGCCGAGCGCTGATAATCGGCATTAATTTCACTGATGGCGTTTTTAACCCAGGAGCTATTCATCACAGTTATCCGTTTGTCATTTTGTGCCCAGCATAGCGAAAAGCACAGAAAAAATTGTTGCTATCTGGCCTTTAAAATAGAATGTAAGGAGAAAAATTTTCTCTGTGGGGGTGGGTATGCTAGATAAAATTGACCGTAAGCTGCTGTCCTTACTGCAAAGCGACTGCACCCTCTCTTTGCAGGCGCTGGCGGATGCCGTTAATCTGACCACCACGCCCTGCTGGAAACGCCTTAAGCGACTCGAAGACGAAGGCATTCTGCTGGGACGCGTGGCGCTGCTGGATCCTGAAAAACTGGGGCTTGGTCTGACCGCGTTTGTTTTGATAAAAACGCAGCACCACAGCAGCGACTGGTACTGTAGGTTCGTCAGCGTGGTATCGGAGATGCCGGAAGTGCTGGGTTTCTGGCGCATGGCGGGCGAATACGACTACCTGATGCGCGTTCAGGTGGCAGACATGAAACGCTATGATGATTTCTATAAACGGCTGGTTAACAGCGTGCCAGGTTTGTCGAATGTCACCTCCAGTTTTGCGATGGAACAGATTAAATATACCACCGCCTTACCCATTGAATAACTTCCCGGCCTCGCCGGAACACGATCCTCAGGAAAAAACCGCGTGCGATTATTTGCTCAGTTAAGCTGGTACTTTCGCCGGGAGTGGCAACGCTATCTCGGTGCAGTCGCCCTGCTTATTATCATTGCCGTTCTGCAGCTCATCCCGCCGAAAGTGGTGGGCTATGTTGTGGATGGCGTAACGGAACAGCATTACACCAACGCACGGGTGATGATGTGGATCGGCACGCTGGTGCTGACGGCGGTGGTCGTCTATCTGCTGCGCTATGTCTGGCGCGTACTGCTGTTTGGCGCGTCCTATCAGCTGGCCGTGGAGCTGCGGGAAGATTTTTACCGCCAGCTTAGCCGTCAGCACCCGGAATTTTATCTGCGCCATCGCACCGGGGACCTGATCGCCCGCGCCACTAACGATGTGGATCGCGTGGTCTTTGCCGCCGGGGAAGGGGTGCTGACCCTGGTGGATTCGCTGGTGATGGGCTGCGCGGTGCTGATTGTGATGTCCACGCAGATCAGCTGGCAGCTGACGCTGCTGGCTCTGTTGCCGATGCCGATTATGGCGCTGGCGATCAAACGCTACGGCGACCAGCTGCACCAGCGCTTCAAGCTGGCGCAGGCAGCCTTCTCCTCACTTAACGACCGCACTCAGGAGAGTCTGACCAGTATCCGTATGATCAAAGCCTTCGGCCTGGAAGATCGCCAGTCGGCGCTGTTTGCTGCCGATGCCGCCGACACCGGGGCCAAAAACCTGCGCGTTGCCCGCATCGACGCCCGCTTTGATCCCACTATTTATATCGCCATTGGTACCGCCAACCTGCTGGCCATTGGCGGCGGCAGCTGGATGGTGATCAACGGTTCGCTCACGCTCGGGCAGCTGACCAGCTTTGCCATGTATCTGGGGCTGATGATCTGGCCGATGCTGGCGCTGGCCTGGATGTTCAATATCGTCGAGCGCGGTAGCGCGGCCTACAGCCGGATCCGCGACATGCTTGCTGAAGCGCCGGTCGTCAATGACGGCAGCGAGCCGGTGCCGACCGGGCGCGGTGAGCTGAATGTCGCTGTTCGCGCCTTTACCTACCCACAAACGGAGCAGGTGACGCTCGAAAACGTCAACTTCCGGCTGCAACCCGGACAGATGCTGGGCATTTGTGGCCCTACGGGGGCCGGAAAGAGCACCATCCTGTCGCTGATCCAGCGCCACTTTGATATTGACCAGGGCGAGATCCGCTTCCATGACATCCCCCTGACGCAGCTGCAACTGGATAGCTGGCGCAGCCGGCTGGCGGTGGTAAGCCAGACGCCGTTCCTCTTCTCCGATACCGTCGCCAACAATATTGCGCTGGGTTGTCCACAAGCGACCCGGGAAGCGATCGAGCACGTCGCCCGTCTCGCCAGCGTACATGACGATATCCTGCGCCTGCCTCAGGGTTATGAAACCGAAGTGGGGGAGCGCGGCGTGATGCTCTCGGGCGGGCAGAAGCAACGTATTTCCATCGCCCGCGCGCTGCTGCTTAATGCCGAGATCCTGATCCTCGACGATGCCCTGTCTGCAGTAGATGGCCGTACCGAACACCAGATCCTGCATAACCTGCGCCAGTGGGGAGAAGGGCGCACGGTGATCATCAGCGCCCATCGTCTGTCGGCTCTGACCGAGGCGAGTGAAATTCTGGTGATGCAGCACGGGCATATTGCCCAGCGCGGGCAGCATGAACAGCTGGCAGACCAGCCGGGATGGTATCGCGATATGTATCGCTATCAACAACTGGAAGCGGCGCTGGATGACGTGCCGGACATAAACGAGGAGGCCACCGATGCGTAGTTTTTCCCAGCTGTGGCCCACCCTTAAACGCCTGCTGGCCTATGGCTCGCCATGGCGTAAACCGCTGTCGCTGGCAGTAGTGCTGCTGTGGATTGCGGCCATCGCCGAAGTCACCGGCCCGCTGCTGATCAGCTATTTCATCGACAACATGGTGGCAAAAAATTATCTCCCGCTCGGTCTGGTGACCGGACTGGCGGTGGCCTATGTGGGCCTGCAGTTGCTGGCGGCCGGGCTGCACTACGCCCAGTCGCTGCTGTTTAACCAGGCCGCCGTTGGGGTGGTACAGCAGTTGCGTACCGACGTGATGGACGCCGCCCTGCGCCAGCCGCTGAGCGCGTTCGATACCCAGCCCGTTGGGCAGATCATCTCGCGCGTGACTAACGATACCGAAGTGATCCGCGATCTTTATGTCACGGTGGTCGCCACGGTTCTGCGCAGCGCCGCGCTGGTCGGTGCCATGCTGGTGGCGATGTTCAGCCTGGAGTGGCGAATGGCGCTGGTGGCGATGGCCATTTTCCCGGCGGTGATGATTGTGATGATCATCTACCAGCGCTACAGCACGCCCATTGTCCGTCGCGTACGGACCTATCTGGCGGATATCAATGATGGTTTCAACGAAGTCATCAACGGCATGAGTGTTATCCAGCAGTTCCGTCAGCAGGCGCGCTTTGGCGAGCGGATGGGTGAGGCCAGCCGTTCACACTATATGGCCCGCATGCAGACGCTGCGGTTGGACGGCTTTCTCCTGCGCCCGCTGCTCAGCCTGTTTTCGGCCCTGGTGCTGTGCGGATTGTTGATGCAGTTTGGTTTTGCCGCACGCGGCACCATTGAGGTTGGGGTACTGTATGCCTTTATCAGCTACCTGGGCCGTCTTAACGAGCCGCTGATTGAGTTGACCACGCAGCAGTCGATGCTGCAGCAGGCGGTGGTTGCTGGCGAACGCGTCTTTGAACTGATGGACCGTCCGCGGCAGGCATATGGCGATGACGATCGTGACCTGCAAAGCGGCACCATTGAATTCGATAAGGTCTCCTTCGCCTATCGCGAGGATCGGCTGGTGTTGCAGGATATCGATCTGAAGGTGCCTTCCCGAAGCTTTGTCGCGCTGGTGGGCCATACCGGCAGCGGTAAAAGTACCCTCGCCAGCCTGCTGATGGGTTACTACCCGCTTACCGAAGGGGAAATTCGCCTCGACGGGCGTCCGCTCTCGACCCTGAGTCACGCCGTGCTGCGTAAAGGGGTGGCAATGGTGCAGCAGGATCCGGTGGTGCTGGCCGATACTTTCTACGCCAACGTGACGCTCGGGCGGCCGTTTAGCGAGGAGCAGGTGTGGGACGTGCTGGAGAAAGTCCAGTTGGCGGAGCTGGCGCGCGGCCTGCACGAGGGGATCCACACCCGACTGGGCGAGCAGGGGAACAACCTCTCCGTAGGGCAAAAACAGCTCCTGGCTTTGGCCCGGGTGCTGATTGATACGCCTCAGGTGCTGATCCTCGATGAAGCCACGGCAAGCATCGATTCTGGCACTGAACAGGCGATTCAGCAGGCGCTGGCTGCGGTGCGGGACCAGACCACGCTGGTGGTCATCGCCCACCGCCTCTCGACCATTGTCGAGGCAGATACCATTCTGGTGCTTCATCGCGGCCAGGCCGTTGAGCGCGGCACCCATAAGCAACTGCTTGAGGCAAAAGGGCGTTACTGGCAAATGTATCAATTGCAGTTGGCCGGTGAAGAGCTGGCCGCCAGCACTCGCGAAGAGTCGCTAAGCGCCTGATGCACTAAAATTAAGCAAGTCGCCAGCCGCTGAATCGGTTGGTGCAAAAATGAAACGCACCATGCACTGTCATGGTGCGTTTTTTTTCATCTTCTCTCCGCCACGCCTCATCTTTCCTCTCTTTTCAATTCTGGCACACCCCTTGCAATACCTAATCAGTTCGCGAGCCATTACCGAATTCTGACTGGAGAGATATATGAAGCTGGTTACCGTGGTCATCAAACCATTCAAGCTCGAAGACGTGCGTGAAGCACTCTCTTCAATGGGTATTCAGGGACTGACCGTCACCGAGGTGAAAGGCTTTGGGCGACAGAAAGGTCATGCAGAGCTGTACCGTGGCGCCGAATACAGCGTCAACTTCCTGCCAAAAGTGAAGATTGACGTGGCGATCGCCGACGATCAGCTGGATGAAGTCATCGATGTGATTAGCAAAGCAGCCTATACCGGCAAAATTGGCGACGGCAAAATTTTCGTTGCTGAGCTGCAACGCGTTATTCGCATTCGTACAGGCGAAGCCGACGAAGCGGCACTGTAAAAAATCAGGCACACAGTGATAGGGATCGAGAAAATGAACACAACAAAACTCAAAGCAGGTCTGGGGTCTCTGGCACTGCTGCCGGGGCTGGCAATGGCTGCACCGGCGGTGGCAGACAAAGCCGATAACGCCTTTATGATGATTTGCACCGCGCTGGTGCTGTTTATGACCATTCCGGGGATTGCGCTGTTTTACGGCGGCCTGATCCGCGGTAAAAACGTCCTCTCCATGCTTACCCAGGTAACAGTGACCTTCGCTCTGGTGTGCGTCCTGTGGGTCGTCTACGGCTACTCGCTGGCCTTTGGTGAAGGCAACGCCTTCTTCGGCAGCTTTAACTGGGCGATGCTGAAAAATATCGAGCTGACCGCGGTGATGGGCAGCTTCTATCAGTACATTCACGTGGCATTCCAGGGCTCGTTTGCCTGTATCACCGTCGGCCTGATTGTGGGGGCACTGGCGGAACGTATTCGCTTCTCCGCGGTGCTGATCTTCGTGGTGGTGTGGCTGACCCTCTCCTATGTGCCGGTGGCGCATATGGTCTGGGGAGGTGGTCTGCTGGCCTCCCATGGCGCGCTGGACTTTGCGGGCGGTACCGTTGTGCACATCAACGCCGCGGTAGCGGGCCTGGTGGGCGCATACCTGATTGGCAAACGCGTCGGTTTTGGCAAAGAGGCCTTCAAACCGCACAACCTGCCGATGGTCTTTACCGGTACCGCGATCCTCTACTTCGGCTGGTTTGGCTTTAACGCCGGTTCCGCCAGTGCAGCAAACGAAATCGCGGCGCTGGCCTTCGTGAACACCGTGGTGGCAACGGCGGGCGCTATCCTCTCGTGGATCTTCGGCGAGTGGGCGGTACGCGGTAAGCCTTCCCTGCTGGGTGCCTGTTCCGGTGCAATTGCCGGTCTGGTGGGTATCACGCCGGCCTGTGGCTTTGTCGGTGTGGGCGGCGCGCTGATCATCGGTATCGTCGCGGGTCTGGCGGGTCTGTGGGGCGTCACTGCGCTGAAACGTGTTCTGCGTGTGGACGATCCTTGCGATGTGTTTGGCGTGCACGGCGTGTGCGGCATCATCGGCTGCATCATGACTGGCTTCTTTGCTTCTACCTCACTGGGCGGCGTCGGCTACGCAGAAGGCGTGACAATGGGCCATCAGGTTCTGGTGCAGCTGGAAAGTATCGCTATTACGGTGGTCTGGTCTGGCGTAGTGGCCTTCATCGGCTACAAGCTGGCGGACATGACGGTGGGTCTGCGCGTACCAGAAGAGCAGGAGCGCGAAGGTCTGGACGTCAACAGCCACGGCGAGAATGCGTATAACGCTTGAGTAAAAGCAAACGGCAACCGAGAGGTTGCCGTTTTTGTATTTGCCCCTTCTCCCTGAGGGAGAGGGGCAGGGCATCAGCCCGCAGCTGTTATCCCCGGTTGCGCATTACCCCTTCCTGCACCGTAGAAGCGACCAGCACGCCATCCTGAGTATAAAACTCACCGCGAACAAACCCGCGAGCGCTCGACGCAGAGGTACTCTCCACGCTGTACAGCAGCCAGTCGTTCATATCAAACGGACGGTGGAACCACATCGAATGGTCGATGGTGGCAACCTGCATCCCTTTCTCAAGGAAGCCCACGCCATGAGGCTGCAGGGCAACCGGCAGGAAGTTGAAATCAGAGGCATAACCCAGCAGATACTGATGAACGCGGAAATCTTCCGGCACCGTTCCATTGGCGCGGATCCAGACCTGACGCGCCGGCTCGGCGGTATGGCCCTTCATCGGGTTATGGAACTCAACAGGGCGGATCTCCAGCGGCTTGTCGCAAAGAAACTTCTCTTTAACCTGCGGCGGCAGCAGATGTGCCAGCGCGCGGGCAATGTCCGTTTCAGAACGTAACGTATCCGGTGCCGGGGCAGGGGGCATCACTTTCTGATGCTCATACCCTGGCTCCGGCGCCTGGAATGACGCGGTCATATAGAAAATAGGCTTACCATTCTGCACAGCCGCCACGCGGCGGGCGCTGAAGCTGTTGCCGTCACGCAGGACTTCCACGTCATAGACGATCGGTTTCTGGCTGTCGCCCGGGCGCAAAAAGTAGCTGTGAAAGGAGTGCACAAAGCGTTCTGCAGGTACTGTCTCTTTCGCTGCATAAAGGGCTTGCCCCACAACCTGACCGCCGAATACCTGGCGTAAGCCCAGATCTTCGCTTTGTCCTCGAAAGAGTCCTTCTTCAATTTTTTCCAGGTTTAATAATGTCAGCAGATTGCCTAGTGCCTGACTCATAGTCGTCCTCAATTAAAACGCCGTGGCGAAAGATAGAGAGAGTATAACGCAGAAAAGGAAGTGGTCCGATGGGTGCAATAATCTGAATAACAGGGAGATTCCAGGCATAAATAAGTGATGTGTGCCACACTTACTCTCGTTATGTTTATGTTAACCACTCATCTGGCGGTATCGATCCCGCTGGTGCATTGATGATAAGGAGAACTCAATGAAACTCGTGCACGTGTTAAGTGGTTTAGCGGTAGCGGTTGCTCTTTCTGCCTGCGCAGATAAAAGTGCAGATATACAGACGCCAGCGCCAAACCCAAACACTGCTGGTGTGGCAACTCAGCCGACTATTCAGCAGCCTAATGTATCCGGGACCATCTGGATCCGTCAGAAAGTAGCTTTGCCGCCGGATGCGGTATTAACCGTCACCCTGTCTGATGCTTCGCTGGCCGATTCACCATCAAAAGTGCTGGCGCAGCAGGCGACCCGTACTGAAGGTAAACAGGCCCCGTTCAAGTTTGAATTGCCGTTTAACCCGGCGGATGTGCAGCCAAACGCACGTATCCTGCTGAGCGCGGCGATCACCATTAACGATAAGGTTGTACTGATGACCGATATCGTCAAGCCGGTCATTAATCAGGGCGGTACAAAAGCCGATCTGGTGCTGGTGCCAGTACAGCAGACCTCGTTGCCGCTGCAGCCTGGCGGCGGTGCGCCAACAACTGTACCTTCCACCTCGCCAACTCAGGTTAGCCCGTCTACGGCTACCCCGGCACCTACCCAGCTTTAATGTCGCCAGCCCCTCTCGCCTGAGAGGGGCTTTTTAATACCGCCAGCGGTATTGTTGCAAATCGATCTGCCCACTGCCTGAAACCTGCACCCCTTCGCTGAGCAAGGCCTGACGCTGCCGCTGCAAATCGGGGCCGGTTAAAGAGATTGCCCCATGGCGGTTCACCACCCGATGCCAGGGCAGAGTGCTCCCTTCCGGCAACCGTTTGAGAACGCCACCCACCTGCCGTGCTGCACGAGGAGAACCTGCCAGTCGTGCTACCTCACCATAAGTCGTGACGCTCCCTTCGGGAATCGAGGCCACTATCTGCCAGACCCGTTGGGGAAAAGTGTCGTGTTCGTCCATTTTTTTACTCCTGTGTTGAGAGCATGATAAAGATTCACCGCCAGGACAGGAAGAAAACGTGCACTCTGTAAACGCTTTGCGCAATAAAGCACCACCCGGACGCGGTTAACTTGCAATTGCGATCGGGTATAGTGATAATGCGCCAGCGCGTTGGTTATCAACGCTCTCAATGGAGGCTCTGTTGGTTCTCCCGCAACGCTACTCTGTTCACCAGGTCAGGTCCGGAAGGAAGCAGCCAGGGCAGACGACGTGTGTGCCGGGATGTAGCTGGCAGGGCCTCCACCCATTTCTGCTAACGCTATGATTTTTATAGCTAAAAATCTCATTTCTTTGTATTGATTTGCTGGTGGTACAACTTTTGTGTATCACTTAGAAGGCTAATCAATGTCACATCTGATGCTATCCCGTCACGGGATCTGGTACTACCGCAGAGTTTATTCAACACCTCGGAGACGGCGAGAGATTCGTATTTCTCTGCGCACACGTTCAAAGCGCGAAGCTATGAAACGTGCAGAGCAATACATCACCTCACAGCCTTTCGCCTGTGTTCCCCAGGCCATCCCGGCACACTCATCTTCTGCCCTGGCTACCCCTGCACTGCTGAACGAGAAGAAGCCATTATTTCCGAACCTGAAAAGCGAGCTTGAGAAGTACATCAACGCCAAAACGGAGTTTGTGGGTGAACGTGAGGTTTTGACAATCAACAGGTGCGTGAATGCGTATTTGGCTGCAAGCAAAGAGCCATTTAGCAAGAGAAGCGCAGCGGCGTTTGTTGATGGCCTTGAAGGTTCAGCATCCACCAGAAACCGCTACATCAAAAAGAATTCAGCATTTTTCAAATGGCTTGCAACACGCACGGATGAAGATATTCGAAACCCGTTTGAGGGAATGGGCGTTAAGGAAACAACTGCACCTATGGATCGCCGTCCAGCATACACTCTCAATGATCTGAAACGATTACATATTGCTTTACATGGCGTGAAGGATTGGAAGTGGTGGATCATTTTGATTGGTCGCTATTCGGGGATGAGGCAGAATGAGATCTGCCAGCTTTACCACAATGACGTGATGAAAGTTGACGGAGTTTGGTGCTTCCGTGTTGATAACTTGAATCCGAATCAGACGCTTAAAACGGACAGTTCTCGGCGGTTCGTTCCGATCCATTCGCAACTACTGACGCTTGGTCTGCTTGATTTCTTCACAGATAGAAAAGGGCATTTGTTCCCTGAGCTGGCCTTGCACCTCGGCAGTTATGGTCACTACTTTAGCCGCTGGTTCACGAGGTTCAGGGGTAAGCATGGTTTGCCTGAGTACCATTCGTTGCGCCACTACGCCGCCACAACATTTAAACAAAATGGCTTCCCTGAACAGTTCGCTTCACAAGTTCTCGGTCACTCGAATACGACGATAACTTATAACCGATATGGGAAAGGTATCGACATTTCATCATTAATAGCTTTGATTGAGACTCTTTAGCCCGGCGCTTTCGGCTGCTAACTCCAACACCATGATTTTAGTCAACCTTCGCTTTAAATGGTGTTTTTCGTCTGTTTATATGCATTTAATAGATTTTGGTATTGATTCTTTTGGAGTTCTTGACTTAGAAAATCGATTAAACCTAATTAATTGAAATATTTTACTTTTTAGTATTTCTCTCATTGAGAATATTTTCTGTGTCCACACTTAAGTTGAAGCTGACAACGATTGAGCTAATGAGATCTCATAACTCAGTGTTTCGTTGCCAATTTTTTCTCCACACTTAGGGGGCTTTATGGCGGATGGTATTGAGATTGATTTTTTGCCAGTTGGTGAAGGTGAGCATAGCGGCGATGCAATTGCTATTCGTTGGAAGCAAGGCGATGAGTCTAAAGTTATGATTTACGATGGTGGTACAAAGGGCTATGGTGAAGCACTCGTAAACCATGTTCGTAATCACTATGGGGTGGATTTTGTTGACTATGTTGTCAATTCTCACCCTGACAATGATCACGCTGGTGGCTTGGTTTATGTGATTGAAAATATTGAAGTTGGCGAATTATGGATGCATCGCCCGTGGGAATACAGCGAAGTAATACGTGAGTTCTTTCATGATGGGCGCATGACAGACGATAGCCTGGCTGAAAGGCTGAAGCAAAAAATGTCTGCTGCATATGCGCTTGAACAAGCTGCTATAGCAAAAGAAATCCCCATCTATGAGCCGTTCGCTGATTCTGCGATTGGAATATTCACAGTCCTCTCGCCTTTGAGAAGCCGTTATGTCTATGAGCTAATTCCAAATTTCTCCAAATCGCCAGAGCTGAAAAAATCGGCCCTATCTATGGAGGGTATCGCAGAGTCCATTGGGAACGTCATCCAGGATGCTGTCGTAGCGTTAGCTGATGCATGGGATAAAGAATATTTACCTGAGTCGGTGGAAACTTCTTCGGAGAATGAGAGCAGTGCTATCTTATTCGGAAAACTGGATGGGCGAGGTTATTTGTTAACTGGCGATGCTGGTATCCAATCACTTCGAGAAGCAGCGACTTATGCAGAGGGACTCGGCATTGATCTCCCTAATGAAGTAAATTTTGCGCAAATACCCCATCATGGGGGCCGTCATAATGTATCAACTGAGACGCTTAACCTCATTATTGGTGAACCAAAGGCGAGAACTGATGAACCTACACGTGTTGCGTTAGTTTCTGCGAGTGCCAAAGCACCAAAGCATCCGAAGAAAGTAGTGACAAATGCGTTTATCCGTCGTGGTTTTAAGGTGATTCAAACTAAAGGGACGCACGTTCGCCATCATCATAATATGGGAGCTCGTGCAGGCTGGGTTTCGGCAACCTGTGTTCCTTTCTATAATGAGACGGACGAATAATGGATACTTCTACTCCGTTGTCATTTGTTAAAGTGCTTGGGCAGGTAACTGACCCTTATGAACGTCAGGCGCGATTGTTTCCGGCACTTATTGCAATTTCGCCGTTCTTGGTGATGATCTTCGGTCTGTATCAAGACCAATTATCGAAATTTCACACTTTAGTAGTTGCTATTCTGTCCTGTGGTGGTTTGTTTTTACTTTCAGAACTTGCTCGTCGCCGTGGGAAAATGAAGGAGAAAAGCCTCTGGGCATCGTGGGGAGGAGCTCCATCAGTTCAAGTCTTGAGGTATGCCAACGATACATTTGATGATGTATCGACTTCTCGGTATCACTCTATCCTATCAAAGAAAATAGGAGTTAAGTTTCCTTCGCAGCACGAGGAGCGCAGCAATCCGTGTGAAGCTGATAAAATTTACGCATCAGCTGGTAACTACTTGCGAAATGCAACAAGGGATAAGGGGAAGTTTAACTTACTCTTCAGAGATAATATTAGCTACGGCTTCAGGCGTAATGGATATGGCTTGAAGTGGATTGGTGTAACAATATGTTTTCTTTGTTTAATTTGGGTGTTTGTCAGGGGCAACATAAACACTTTCAGCCTGCGACTGTATTCTGGGAACGGTATAGAATCAGTTCTTCTTCCGGGTGAATGGATCACGGTAGGAATGTCGTTAATAATGTTGGTTGTTTGGCTGTTGCTGTTTACTGAAAGTGCTGTACGCGAAGCTGGGTTTTCATACGCAGAAAGATTAATACTTGCTTGTGAAGTGTTGCCTAAAGCGAAGAATGCGAAGGTGCTGACTAATAAAAATATTTCTCCTACCGAAAACATATAAAAATGACGGGCAGGAAGTTTCTGCCTTGTCAATTTTGACCTCATGTTAGACGACGTGGTTGCGTGGAATGCTTAACGCGATTTTTAAGCCCTCCGGTCTGAGCTGCCCAGAATCCTCAAATATCAGAGAGTTGAACGAACGTCTTAAGTCGGTAGAAGGTGGCTTTGCTGATCGCTAACCTATCCTGTACAGCTGCTGCTGGTAGACCTTGCCCTAACAACTCTCGTACCTGTTCAACAGTTGCTTTGATAGGTCTGCCGCAATGCTTACCTTCAGACTGAGCACGTTTGATTCCTGCTGTTCTGCGTTCAGCGATCAAGTCTTTCTCCAGGCTGGCGAGTCCTGCCATCATGGTAAGCATCGCTCTACCTACTGGTGTTGACAGATCGAACCCTTCTCGCAAACTGACAACCTTCACGCCCTTCGCTTGCAACTTTTCCACGGTGGAAAGAACATCAATCGTGTTACGCCCAAGGCGGTCTATAGCAATCACAATCAGCGTATCGCCTTCTCGCACATAGCTGAGTAGTTCACCAAACCCCGGACGATCTGATGCCTTTACTGCACCACTCACGGCTTCATCACTGAACCAGCGGTTAACACTATATCCAGCTTCGGTTATCTGCTGCTTCTGGTTTTCAACGTTCTGGTCGCTGGTGGAAACTCGCACATATCCGATCACAGTTGTCATGATGTTCTCTAAGTCTCAAAAGGTAGTTTCAAAATAATAGCTGTCCCAAAATCAAAGATCAATCTTTTGAGACAAGGCGAAGCCGCATTCTGCAGTTGTGTCGGTGTAGTCTTATAAGGAGATCGTTTTGAGACTGGATAATAGAGGTTTAGGACTCGGGACTGAGAGCAAATGTATGTGGAAATGATAATCACGAGGCTGGTGATTGGCTCAAAAGCTCGTTGCAGTTTGAATGTTGGGGTCGAGCAAATATATAGGGCGTGATTACTCACGCCTTTGTTTACATCTCAGAGCACAGGCTGAGCGTGTAGACAGCAGTCTGTCCATCATTGTTTGTGGGGCGCATAACGAAAATAGGCTCACTCCCATTGTCGATGTATGTGACGGCAATCCCTCCGTCTGGCGTGGCGTACATCTTCGCAATACTTTTCTCACCCAAGAAACCGAGCCGCCAGGTTTTACCACCCATGCTCACCTTCATACTTTTGTCCTGCACATCAAGGCGAGTTTCGACTGAAGATTTTTGGCTACCAGAATCGATCTGCCCTTCCTGGATCGCCTTACAGGTGAATGTGGTTGCACTTGAGGCGAAGGGGAGAACGATCAGTGACGCGAGAATCAATCTTTTCATAGTCTTCCTTTTCTTGTTTGATTTGGTGACAAGGCGCTGTTAGCGCATTACCTTATCTTACCACTTTCATTAATTAAATCGATCTTATAGATAAGTAAAATCGATCTATGTGGGTGATACACTGCTATTGTACAAATACTGAGCACTGTGACATTCGGCGATAACAGTCAACTGGGGTGAGGCTTATGAAGAAATCAATATTGGTGATATCGGGACTGCTGATTTCACAGTTGGTGATGGCAGGACAAATCACAATGACAGATCCGCAGCAGGAAAAAACGGAGAATGGCAAGACGCTTTGCACCTATGAGAACAGCCAGTATGTTTTCACCTACGTCACTAAAGGGCAGTGCCCGTATGCAAAGACTTTCAACACCAGTAGTTCAGAGTAAAAGTGGGAATAAAAAGCGCTGCTTATTTTAACATCGCAAGAAAGAACGGTTGCTTAGTATTAGCACTTAATGATTCGTCATTGATTTAGCTGTAAGCTGCATAGAATAAGGCTTTGTTGAAAGTTGATGGAAGGATAAAAGTTTCGTAAAGGCGTTAGAAGATGAATAATAAGGGAGGAATTATGATAGGTTATATCTATCAAATGTGGTTGTTTATAGGTTATTTACATCCTGTTAGTCATGAGGAGTTTTCCGGCTTTCTGGAGTGTTGTTTCATGCGGAGCACTGCGACCATGAAAAGTATGCTGCATGAGTAGCATGTAATGCGGAGCATGGAAGATATCGATTACAGGAAAGTAACCTTTGTACCTGATGTTATTACTCAGAAGCTATTTTCCTGTAAAGAAAATCTGCTATGCTCGCAGTACTCACATAACGAACATTAATACCTAAAAAACCATTAACTACTATTTAAATAGTAAATATTGATTATTTACTGTGTTATGTACTCGTACACCTCGTCCATGAATCCATTGTGCAAGTTACTCTTGTGAAAATGAGTTTATGCACCATTACACACTTTCAGTGTTCCATTGTAAGCCTCCACTTTTACCGAAGATGCAAATAACTCTAAAGTACCTTTAGACTTTTCTGCATCCTCTGCATCAGGTTATTTGTGCAAATGGCGTAGCCATAAGATCGGCTTACTTGCATATTAAGCCGGAAATTTCATTGTTAATAATATAGATAAGATGGTAGCCGAGTCAGTGAAGCTACCGGACAACCATGATGTATGTGGGGAGAGCAACTTTTCCATACACTCCTTGATAGTATCTTGTTGAAAGTTAATAAATAACTTGACAAAACGTTCGTTTCATGGTAAGGTGGTATTAAGTGAGGGATATCTTCACTTCCCTAACAAATGCCCACTCTGATGACTTTATCTTCATGCCTCCTCCGGGTAAACGGTGTGGGGGTTTTGTCATGCCTGGAATATACACAATACTCATTCTCGATGAGTTGCTAAACAGGAGGAACATTGCTTTGAAATATTTTAGTAGTGACCAGGTTTTTAATGAACTGGTCAATGGCGAAGTCACTCGTGAAGTGATCTATGCATCTATGAACGTAGCCAGAAAACGCAAATACGCGGAACGTGAAAAACTGTTTGCTGATGCACTCGCTCGATTTGATGAATACCGAAAGGAAAAAACAAAATGAATATCCGATTCACTGATGACATCCACAAGGCGCTGATTGAACGTGCCAACCGTGAAGACAAATCAGCCGCCGCGCTGGTGAGTGAGTTAATAACAGCAGTCCTAAACCGAGAGGAACCGAATGACCCAAAAGAAACCAGTAGTAAACTTTGTTAATGCGATTTGCGGCTCAGGAAAGAGCCACCGTCTGAAAGAGTACATTCTCAGCTTCAATCTCGAAGCTGTCCCAGAAAAGTTCTTAATCGTAGTACCAACCCACGCTTTAGCCGAGCAGTTCAAGCAAGATCTAAATCTCTTGAGAATCCCAAACCATCACATTTTCGTTGAAGGGGCGACTCTCAACCTGAAAAGCACCCTGGCTGATAACTTCCGGACAAATGTGGTGATAACCACCCACGAATGTTTCACCAACTACTGCCACCTCGCTACGTTCAACCCTGAGATGCGTTCTCTACTGGCAAAACACAACGTTGTGGTAGACGAGATTCCTGATGGCTGGTTTGGAGCAGAAGCGACGATCCGCCATGCTGACAGGACGGCAGAAAACTTCCCATTCCTGGGGTGGCTGGAAGAGCGAAACGGGCTGCTGTACCTCAATGATCAGCACTATGACAAACTGTACGAGTATTACCATGAGAAACACGCTAACAGTGACAGTCTGAAGAAAGTGCTTTACGTGGCGCTTGACGGTGGTGGCGTGATGCATTCCGAATGTGATTCTTCATACAGCTTCTTTGCATACACTTATAATCCGATACTGAAGGCCGCAACGTGGGCAAAGAGTTTCACTGTGCTCGGCGCAGGTGTAGATCGCAGTGGGTTTGTCTGGATGGCAAAAAACGTCGCTCAGATTGCAGTACAGGAAGCCGGTGAACACCTTTTGCCTGATCCCGAGAGACGCAAACATAAAAACGTGCCTATCAAAATCGTTGCTGTCCTCTCGGAAGATATCAAAAGAGCGGGGCAGTCAGAACTCGCTAATGTCTTTAACAACCACTTGAGGGAAATACGCCAATTCGTCGGAAAGGATTTTATCTTTGCAACCAACAATGACAAAGCTATCTACGATTTTAAGACCATCGGACTCACTGAGCTTGGTGATCGTATGGGAGGCGAAGCCGTTTCGATGTCCAGCTACGGAATGAACAGCTATCAGGGCATTCATTGCGCTGTGTTCCTCGGATGTGCAAACTTGAGCGATAAAGATCGGAAGCGATGGGCAGACTATTGCAAACGTATCGGTTGGGATTTTGAAATCGTAATGGAGAAGAAGCGGCAGTCTATGTATTTTGAGCGGTGCTATCAGTTTCTTAGCCGAACATCTATTCGCAATGCTGATACCGATCATCCTCTGGTGTTCGTCGTTCCTGACATGGCGGCAGCGGAATACCTCAAAACCTATTACTTCCCTGGCTCAACCATCGAATGTCTTGGAATCAAGAAAGCTGGAAAGCAGCAGGAAACGCGTTTGAAGGTGCTGGAACATAAGGCTCAAGGGCTAACACCGATGGCAACCGTTGAAGCGATGGGGGTATCTCTGAGGACCGTTAGAAGCTACTGGAATCAAGAGGTTCGCTTATGATTATCGCACTTTACTGGTATCTGCTGTTCCTGTTTATCTGGGATGTAACCCGCATCTTGGAACGACGTATAAAAACAGAACGCAAAACGGAATCTCGGAATCCATGAGATCATGGCATAACACAAAGGAGCTTAACGGCTCCTTTTTCGTTATGGGTGAGGAATGCCAATGAAGCGCTTCGATGTCTACCTACTTGATTACTCACTGTGCTGGTGGTACAAATACTGTGTTCCACTTGCTTCTATTCCATTGAAAAATAAGGTTTATAGTTAGCTGGCAGGGCCTCCACCCATTTCTGCCTCTGAAAACCTTTCAATTCTCTTTATCCTTCACTCTTTCATCTCTTACGCTCCTTGTCGGTCCAATATCCATGGCAACAGTAAGTACATTATATATTTCTGAGTTGTCCTGTTTATTTCGTTAATTGTCATCATACTGAAATGTGGTTGTCATTATTCTGTCATAAATGTTGTGCAGGGTAAGTGTGACATTTTTATGATATATAAGCTGGCAATATATATCTGGATAATAATGATAACTTCGTGTATTAATTTAACAAATTGATGTCAAGGATGTAGCCACTATGACCACTGCCGTGCTGAATGTAAAAATTGACGAAGCGCTAAAAGAGAAGCTTCGTCACTACGCAGAAGTGAATAATGAGAATCTCAGCGTTACCACAGAGAAACTGCTGCAAATGGCATTTTCTGTAGCAGACGAGGCGGGAGTAACGGGAGAGGATATCGATAACCAACATACGGAAGAAGAGAGCGTAGCACCTTTTACTCCTAAAGAAATCAAAGCATTAAGAAAAATTCTGAAGAAGAAAAGATGAAACAACATCAGCAATCAACCGCCAGCAGCTACTCGGAAGCCTGCACGCTTCTGCGCTCTGGCTATGTCAAACATGTCCGCCTGGGCTGGGATGTTGGCAGTGATGAGTTCTTTCGAATTGCGTCTGACTGGTGCGATACCGGGGCTAAAATAAAGAAAGAAGGCGATAGTTTTGTTATTTCCCTTAAAGGTTTCCCTATCCCTGCTCAGCACTGACTTCCTTCCTGCTGAAAATGTCTGACTGTAATGATTACAGTCAGACATTTTTGAATCTCCCCGTCGGGGGAATTATTTGTGCGCCCGCTCACTTTTTTACGGTAATAAATATTACCGTTGCAGAACGTTATACAAAGGGGCGTTTTAATGCTTGCCCGCTGTTATTCAGCGCCAGCCACAGCGGCTTGATCCGCATCAGCGCACTTTCCAGCTCCGCTGTCTCCAGCGAAAAGGGCATCCGCAGATAGCGGTCGAAGGACCCGGAAAGCCCAAAGCGCGTCCCGGTCCCCAGATGGATCCCTGCCGCTTCGGCACGGGTGGCCAGCTGGGTTGCCAGCATATCCGGCAGCTCCACCCAATAGGAAAGCCCACCTTCCGGCATTTGAAAACGCCATTCCGGAAAATGTTCACGCAGTAATGCCGCACAGCGATCCCGCCGCTCGCGCAGCATCTCCCGCCTGGCGGGTAAAAATGTGTCGCCATTTTCAATCAACCACAGGGTGGCCAGCTGTTCAAGCAGCGGCGATCCCAGATCGAGCGTATCGCGGGTTTGCGCCAGCGCCGCGATAGTGCGCGCCGGCGCACGCACCCAGCCCAGACGCAGGCCTCCCCAAAAACTTTTTCCCGCTGAGCCCAGGGTAATGACATTGCCGTTTGGGCAGAAGGAGGCCAGCGGCGGGGGCGGGGGCGCATCGAACCAGAGATCAACCATGGTTTCATCCACCACCAGCGTGGTGCGGGCATGGGCGGCAATGGCGGCAATGGCCTCACGGCTGGTCGCATCCATGCAGCGGCCGGTGGGATTATGAAAGTCCGGCATCAGGTACGCCAGGCGCGGCGCGGTCTGGGCGAGGGTGGCGGCAAAGCCATCAATATCCCAGCCTGTCTGTGGCAGCGATACGCCAACCGGACGGCAGGAGGCACCCTGAATGGCGGCGATAGCCAGCGGGTAGGTAGGGTGATCCACCACCACCCGATCGCCTGGGCCGGTGAACATCCGCAGCACCAGCGCCAGCCCGCTGACGGCCCCGTTAACCACCATCACCTCTTCTGGCCGGGTAGGCAGACCCCGTGCCGTATAGCGCGCAGCGATGGCATCGCGCAGCGCCAGCAATCCCAGTTGGTCGTAGCCGGTTTGCGTCAGATGCTGCGTAATGGCAGTCAGGGCGTGGGTGTAAGCCTGATGGATCTCCGGCCCGGCACCCAGTGCGGCGGTAGAGAGATCCAGCGCCGCACTGGCGTTAGCGCGGGTAGGGGGCGTGCGGCTGTCGGGCAGGATCACCCGCGACCCGCTGCCATGGCGGCTTTCGAGGTAGCCTTCATCACGCAGGTGCGCAAGCGCGCTGCTGACGGTGGTACGGCTTACCGCCAGGGTTAAGGCCAGCTCGCGTTCGCCTGGCAGGCGCGTATCCAGCGCCAGCCTGCCATCAAGGATCAGCAGGCGTAGCGCATCGGCAAGCTGACGCCAGAGCGGGGTACGGGAGGTGTCCTGCTGCCAGTGGCCTAACAGGCGGACTAATGACTGGCTTCCAAATCGACGTGATGACATAAGCAGTCCACTTTTTCAAAACTGGACATTAATCATAGTGCCATTTCAGGTGATGATGAAAGTCGAGATAACCGGAGAAAGATTATGCTGCGTCGATTACTTCAGCTTTACGTCGGATTAAGCCTGTATGGCCTGTCAACGGCGATGTTTATACGTTCGGATCTGGGGGCCGATCCGTGGAATGTCTTCCACCTTGGGGTGGCCAAACTGCTGGCAATGGATATTGGCACCGTCATTATCCTCACCGGCGTGCTGGTGCTACTGCTGTGGATCCCGCTACGACAGCGCCCCGGCCTTGGCACCATCAGTAACGTGATTGCCATTGGTCTGGCCGCCGATGTCGCGCTAAGGTTCATCCCGGCTATCGACTCCCTGATGGTGCGCAGCCTGTTGCTGGTCAGCGCGGTGATCGTCAATGCGCTGGCGACCGGCATGTACATTGGCGCCGGGTTTGGTGCCGGGCCGCGCGACGGCCTGATGACCGGGATCAACGCCCGCACCGGCTGGTCGGTTCGCAGCGTGCGCACGGCGATTGAGGTGTCAGTCCTGCTGACAGGATGCGTGCTGGGGGGCACGTTTGGCGTGGGAACCGTGCTCTATGCCTTAAGCATCGGCCCGCTGATCCAGATCTGCCTGCCGTGGTTTCGTCAGAAGCCGCGTATGTTAGCCCCGCAGCCTGAGCGCGTTGTTTGATTTTGCGAAGCGCTCACATGCTTTGTGCGGTGGGTTATGACAAAATACGTGCATCACTCCTTGCAACGCGACGCGCATGAAAGCCATAACCCTTTACGACGTTGCCCGCCTGGCGGGCGTTTCCTATCAGACCGTCTCACGTGTCATTAATGATGCGGCGCATGTCTCTGCCCGGACCCGGGAGAAAGTACAGCAGGCAATGGCCGAACTGCACTATGTCCCCAACCGCGGGGCACAGCAGCTGGCCGGGAAACGCACCCGCACCCTGGGGCTGATCACCACCGATCTGGCCCTGCATGCCCCCTCGCAGATTGCTTCTGCGGTCAAGACCCGTGCAGGCGAGCGCGGGGCGAGCGTGTTGATCTCGATGGTCGAACATCCGCAGCAGTGCCTGGCGGCGGTCCAGGAGCTACTGGCGCAGCGCGTAGAGGGACTGCTGGTTAACGTGCCGCTGGAGGACGAACAGGCAGAAAGCCTCCAGGCGCAGGCCGTTCCGGTGCCGGTGCTCTTTCTTGATGTCTCGCCCACTGCCCGGGTGCACAGCCTGGTGTTTGATGCCGGACAGGGGGCAGCCCTTGGCGCGCAGCATCTGCTGGCGCTGGGCCATCAGCGGATCGCCCTGCTCGGTGGGCCGCAAAGTTCTGTGTCGGCGCGTGCGCGCCTGGCGGGTTGGTTGTCGACGCTGGCGGCGGCGGGGGTGGAACCCTGTGCCATCGCCGAGGGCGACTGGAGCGCCGCCTCGGGTTACGAGAAAGGCCATCAGCTGCTGGCGGGTGCCATGCTTCCGCAGGCGATCCTGGTGGCTAATGACCAGATGGCGCTCGGTGTGATGCGCGCCTGCGCCGATAAGGGCATTAGCGTTCCGGGCCAGCTCTCGGTAGTCGGGTTTGACGATACCACCGACAGCGCATGGTTTACCCCGCCGCTGACCACCATTCGTCAGGCCTTCCGCGAGGCGGGGTTGCGCAGCGTAGAGTGGCTGCTGGCGCAGCAGGGCATCGTCGGGCAGGCACCTGCGCAAACCCGTCTCCCGGTATCCCTGATCGAACGTCACTCCACCGCCCGGGAAGGGATCCCGCAGAGCAGTGAGGAGCTGGCCCAGCAGCTAAAATCGCTGGCTGTACTGGCTGAACAACTGGCGCGCCGATAACGCTTTTGTGATCCCCATCGCTTCATGACGCTCTCCCGCTTTACCCTGTCTCCCCGACAGGGCATTGTAGTTTGAAAATTGTGAGCGCTTCGCAAAAGAGGTAACTATGTCCCATTCTGATCCGCTGACTCTCAGCGCACTTCTCGCCCGCCGTGACTGGGAAAACCCCGGCGTCACGCAATGGAATCGCCTCCCTGCCCATGTGCCGCTCAGCGGCTGGCGTGACGAGCAGGCGGCGCGGGAGGAGGGTGATTCACCTGGCGTTCGCTCGCTGAACGGTGACTGGAAATTTAGCTTCTTTGCCGCGCCAGAGCGCGTTCCCGATAGCTGGACGCAGGAAGATTGTGCGGATGCGGTGATCATGCCCGTTCCCTCCAACTGGCAGATGCAGGGCTTCGATACCCCGATCTACACCAATGTGACCTATCCCATTGCGGTGAATCCGCCGTTTGTACCGGCAGAGAATCCAACCGGTTGTTACTCGCTCACATTCGATATGGATGCCAGCTGGCTGGAGAGCGGCATGACGCGGCTGGTATTTGAAGGCGTCAACTCGGCCTTTTACCTGTGGTGCAACGGACAGTGGGTCGGCTATTCCCAGGACAGCCGTCTGCCCGCGGAATTTGATATTTCCGCTTTCTTGCGCCCGGGCAGCAATCGACTGGCGGTGATGGTGCTTCGCTGGTGCGACGGCAGCTACCTTGAAGATCAGGATATGTGGCGCATGAGCGGCATTTTCCGCGATGTCACCCTGCTGCACAAACCCGACACCCATATTGCCGATTACCATGTGGTCACCGAACTGAACACCGATTATGATCGCGCTCAACTCCAGCTTGGGCTGACCCTCGGGGGAGCCGACTACGCGAACTGCAAGATCGACGTGAATCTGTGGCGGGCAGGGGAGTGTATCGCCAGCGCAACCGGTACGCCCGGCTCGGCCATTGTTGATGAGCGTGGTCACTGGCAGGAGAGAATGAATGTCTCCCTCAGGGTGGATCAACCGGCCCTGTGGAGCGCTGAAATCCCCGCCCTTTACCGGTTAACCCTCGTGCTGCGCGACGAGAAAGGCCAGGTGCTGGACGTTGAAGCCTGCGATGTCGGTTTTCGTCGGGTCGAAATCAGCAACGGTCTGCTGAAGCTCAACGGTAAGCCGCTGCTGATCCGCGGTGTTAACCGCCACGAACATCACCCTGAGCGCGGGCAGGTGATGGACGAAGCCACCATGCGCCGCGACATTGCGTTGATGAAGCAGCATAACTTTAACGCCGTGCGCTGTTCGCACTATCCTAACCACCCGCTATGGTATCGCCTGTGCGACCGCTACGGGCTGTACGTGGTGGATGAAGCCAATATCGAAACCCACGGCATGGTGCCGATGAGCCGTCTGGCCGACGATCCGCGCTGGCTGCCTGCCATGAGCGAGCGCGTTACCCGCATGGTGCAGCGCGATCGTAATCACCCGTCGATTATCATCTGGTCGCTGGGCAATGAGTCCGGTCACGGCGCTAACCACGATGCCCTTTACCGCTGGGTGAAGGCGACGGATCCGACCCGTCCGGTGCAATATGAGGGCGGCGGGGCCAACACCGCTGCAACTGACATTGTTTGCCCGATGTATGCCCGCGTCGATCAGGATCAGCCCTTCCCGGCGGTACCGAAATGGTCGCTTAAGAAGTGGATCGGCATGCCGGACGAGACACGTCCGCTGATCCTTTGCGAATACGCCCACGCGATGGGCAACAGCTTTGGCGGTTTCGCTAAATACTGGGAGGCTTTCCGCAAGCATCCTCGTCTGCAGGGCGGTTTCGTCTGGGACTGGGTGGACCAGGCGCTGACGAAGCATGACGAACAGGGCAACCCTTTCTGGGCCTACGGCGGCGACTTTGGCGATAAACCCAACGACCGCCAGTTCTGTATGAACGGGTTAGTCTTCCCCGATCGCACGCCGCATCCGGCTCTGTATGAGGCCCAGCGCGCCCAGCAATTCTTTACCTTTACCCTGGTGAGTCATTCCCCGCTGGTGGTGGAGGTACAGAGCGATTATCTCTTCCGCAATACCGACAACGAGCATCTGCGCTGGTCAGTGCTGCGTAATGGCGAGGTGCTGGCCTCTGAGGTGGTGGCGCTTAACATCCCGGCGCAAGGTACGCAACGGCTGGAGATCGCGTTGCCGCAGTGGGCACCGGCAGAGGGTGAACTGTGGCTGAATGTGGATGTGTTCCAGCCCGCGGCCACGCCGTGGTCTGCGGAAAATCATCTCTGTGCCTGGGATCAATGGCCGCTGCCGGTCCCGTTACTTGTCGCACCAACGAAAGCTGGTGGGGTGCCACCACAGTTCATGCGCGAAGATGACGCGCTGGTGGTAACCCATCAACAGCAGCGCTGGCAGTTTAACCGCGCCACCGGAGATCTGACCCAGTGGTGGCGGGAGGGGGAGACGACGCTGCTCGCGCCGCTGACCGACAACTTCACCCGCGCTCCGCTGGATAATGATATCGGCGTCAGTGAAGCGACCCGTATCGATCCCAATGCCTGGGTGGAACGCTGGAAGGCGGCGGGGATGTACAGTCTGACGCCGCGTCTTTTGCAGTGTGACGGCGAGCAGCTGGCGCAGGCGGTGGCGATCACCACCCTGCACGCCTGGGAGCACGACAACCAGGTGCTATTCCTGAGCCGCAAATGCTGGCGCATCGACAGCCAGGGTGTACTGCATGGCGATATTGAGGTACAGGTGGCAAGCAACATACCAGAGCCGGCGCGTATCGGGCTGAGCTGTCAGCTGGCGCAGGTGCCACAGAGCGTGAACTGGTGTGGGCTTGGGCCTTATGAAAACTATCCGGATCGCAAACTTGCCGCCCGGCAGGGCCGCTGGGAGTTGCCGCTTGCGGCGCTGCATACGCCCTATATTTTCCCGACCGAAAACGGCCTGCGCTGCAATACCCGGCAACTGACGCTGGGGCAGCATCAGCTGGATGGCGATTTCCACTTTGGGGTGAGCCGTTACAGCCAGACGCAGCTGCGCGAGACCTCCCATCACCATCTGTTACGGGAAGAGCCTGGCTGCTGGCTGAACCTGGATGCGTTTCATATGGGCGTTGGGGGCGACGACTCCTGGAGTCCAAGCGTGTCGCCGGAATTTATCCTGCAGGGGAAAAAGGTACGTTACGCCTTTAGCTGGCAACAGAACTAAACTTAATCGCTGATGCGGTCACACCATGTGGCCGCACATTCACTTCGGAGGTTTATCTGATGAAGTATGTCGATGGTTTTGTGGTTGCCGTTCCCGCGAATAATAAGGAGGCTTATCGCGAGATGGCCGCGAAAGCCGCGCCGCTGTTTAAAGAATTTGGCGCGCTTCGCATCGTGGAGTGCTGGGCAGATGATGTCCCCGACGGCAAATTAACGGACTTTCGCCTGGCGGTGAAGGCGGAAGAGAACGAAGAAGTGGTCTTCAGCTGGATCGAATATCCTTCCAGAGAGGTTCGCGATGAAGCAAACCGGAAGATGATGAACGATCCCAGAATGAAAGCATTTGGCGACGCAATGCCGTTCGACGGCAAGCGTATGATTTATGGCGGCTTCTCGCCGCTGCTGGATGAATAATTATAATGCCCGGCGGTACACTCCGCCGGGCGCTAGTTGTGTGATTCCGGATCGAGATTGTTGTCTGCCCACTGAATAAAGGCCTCTTTCAGCAGCGCTTTACTGAAAAACCAGCCCTGGCCGTACTGCACACCGTGGCGGCGAAGCCATGCCAGCTGGCCCTCGGTTTCAATCCCTTCCGCTACCATATCGAGATTCAGCGACCTGGCCATCTCAATGATATGTGACGTCACATTCTTGTATTCCAGCGCGTCCACAAAAGATTTATCGATTTTCAGGGTATCGACGTCCAGATCCTGCAGGTAGCTGAGGCTGGAATAGCCAGTGCCAAAATCGTCGATATAGACAGCGTGCCCAGCACGGCGGAAGCTGGCAATGGCGGGTGCGCTGACGGTAGGATCGGCAAACCCCCGCTCAGTAAGCTCAAGCGCAATCTGAGACGGGTGGAGCTTCCATTGATTCAGCAGACGGCTCAGCAGCGGGAGTACGCTACCCGATATCAAATCGGCCGGGGCGAGGTTAATCGAGATATGGTGGCCAGGATGCTGGCGCAGCCACTCGCCCATCTCCTCAAATACCTTTTCAATGATCAGAGTCGTTAGCGAGTTTGTCAGGCCAGTTTGCTCTGCCAGCGAAACAAAAATATCAGGTGACAGGTAACTGCCGTCCGGCTGTGGCCAGCGGGCAAGCGCTTCTGCACCGGTTAATCTGCCGCTGTTTAACGCAACAATTGGCTGGAAATGCACCTGAATCTCCCGGGCATTGATGGCATCCAGCAGGCGATGCCGGGGCGATTGCAGGCGGCGTAACACGCGCAATATAAACCAGGCCGTCAGCAAGCTGATCAAAATGCCAAAAGGCAGCCAAAAATAAAGCTGGTGATGCCAGCTCTCTTTTAACGGTTTCAGGGACGCCCACGTCACAATGGCAAAACCCAGGTCGGGCACATTGTGCACGTTATACATCGCGCCGTTATGTTGAAAATGCGTGCTGTTAGTCCGCTGCATTTCGTTGAACACCTGCATATCCAGGCTGTTGCTGCTGGCGAAAACGATATTGCGCCGGATCCCGACCAGGGCAACGTCGATCGGCCAGGAGCCAAAGGGGATCACGTCGATCAGCGAGCCCGGGTCGATCATCACGATATAATGCCCTGTGCCAATAGCGGCCATATAGCGATTAACATTTAAATCGTTGTGCGAAGTCACCCAGGCCCGATAGCCATCGGGGGTGATCCGCAGTGCGGGTGGAAAAGAGGGAGTCTGGCTCTCTTGTTCCAGCGAAGAGCAGCGTGGCTTGAGATCGTCAACGTAGAGCATTTCCTGAATATAACGCCAGGAGAATGCGGTGCGGCGCATCATCAGCGTATGTTCGCGACTACAGGGGATCCCTTTGAAGGACTGCATTTCGTTTAACGCAGATTTGGCCTGAGTAATCACTCGATCGGTACGGATCTGGACGCGGGAAGCGTAGCTGTTCAGGTCCTCAACAAACTTATCTTCCGCATTACTGTGCGCCAGCCAGACGCTGAGGCAGACAGGAACAAGCACTGCAATAACGAGTACGCAGGTCACCACACTAACCAGGTGTCGGGTTGTCATGCTCCTGTTTCCTTTTTATTACGCCGGGCGAGGGGCGCACAAGTCGATGACATTAAAACGGAAAGCCACGCTGCATTGTAGTGTTATAGCACGCCCCTGCCATTGATTTCATTTAGCAACCGGGCGCACGAATAAAAATATTTTAGGCGAGATTAACGAAGGGCGAAGAGTTGAGGAGGCGCTTTTCCGTCGTGGGTTGTTTTTGCACCTCCACTCGGATATGCTAATTGTTATGTTATAACAATTCACTTAGGTAAGGGTAAATATGCAGGTCCTCAATTCATTGCGCAGTGCTAAAAAACGTCATAAAGATTGCCAGATCGTTAAACGCAAAGGTCGGCTGTATGTGATATGCAAATCCAATCCGCGGTTCAAGGCCGTGCAGGGACGTAAGAAGAAACGGTAGACCAGGACAGCAGGCTTGCCGCTTACAGCGAGGCTATAGGCGGCAGGCCGGGACAGGCTTCAGGCAGATACGCGGGAAAGGGTAAAGACGTCGTAGAAAGAGAGTTCGCCTTTAGTGGCGATCATTTTTTGCAGTTTCTCTTTTTGTTGTGACTCAACCTGGGGGGAGTGCAGGATGCTCTCGATCAGCTGGTTGGGCACATAGCGCGTGTTGTACCACTCACCGTTGTAGCAGACGCGAAAATCGAGCACATCAATATCTTCGTAGCGGTAGCGCGGATTAACGTCAAAAAAGAAGAAGGCGTTAAAGACGACGAATAATACCACCAGTAGCCAGACGGAACCGATCAGCGTCTCCGACTGCAGCATCACCACCAGCGTTGCCAGCCAGGCGGCGTACATGGCGATAAACAGACCCGGGTGTTTGCGAATAAAGCTGATGCTAAAGCGCGGTCTGTTGTCACGCTTTTCTCGAACATTGAGGTCATCAATGGTTTCGGTAAGCAGGCGTTGTATCTCGGTCATCTTCTGCCCTTTCTCAAATCACTTAAAACGGGGATCTGTATATTTTAAGTGACCACAATGTTTGTGGATAGTAACAGTTAGGCTAAGAAAAAACATAACAGTTGCCAGAAAAGGGCGGGTTAGATAAAGCGGTTAGTCTGTTCAGTACGAGGCAGCGTCTCCGTTGGGCGATAACGGTCGCCCATACGGGTGAGGAACTCATGCTGGTGGTAGAAAGCAGTGTTTAAACGTCTAATGCAGTGTGATGCTCTTCGGCGTGTGAATCACCCAATCAGCGTACAAACTTCCACACGGCTGTCGGAATTTTATCATACAGCTTATTCATAGTGAGTTCAGCCAGACGATGATCGGCTGCAGAATAGAATACTGCTAACTCATTATCAGAAAGCTCGTATTTATTTTTCTCAATCACACGTTCAAGGGTGTCAATTGACTGACAGCGTCGCAAACGCATCAAATAATCTGTCTTGGTTAAGGGTTTATCAGACATAAAGTCACCTAATTGTTTGTAATAATTTTAACTGGCGAAGCTAACGGGTTAGCCTTGCTTGCATTGACAAAACAACGAAAAAGCCGATTGCCCGATTTACGCCATTTTTGCAAATCCTGTGCATTAATGCCGTAGCTACTGAATAACATAAAAGTGTCATCCAGGTATTCGTCAATTTGCTCAATCAACTTATTATCTTCGTTATACTTAATTTTATAATTAAGCGCGAAGGTTGCTATATGCTCAATCAACTCGTTTAACTGCAAATTAATGGCAGAAGTAGGGTCATTGACCCAGCCATGGTTGCTTTCATCGAGATTGGAAAGGCAGTCATGGTACAGGGATTCACAAAGGAATTTCAACTGTGCAATATCTTGCCTTTTAGGCGAGTATTCGTCCATAGCGCATCCCCTTTTTGAGTGATTTTTTACTCACCGAACATCGTTGTCGGGAAGGGTACAACTGACTTAGCGTCAACGACTACTGTATGCGTCTTACCATTAACTATAATCTACTCTGATTAGGATTTCACCGCGCTATTACGAAAAATTACAATTACGCCGGAGGGTAAAGGTTTAGGCAGACGCTCTGTTATATATTGTTTTTCCAGTTGTCCCCCGGTTTCTTATCTCCCGACTCGATGTTAAGACCATTTCAAAAGCGCTATTACGCGCCATCGTAAACAAAAAACACCAGGAATACTCTTAATAACTAAGAAGCAACGCAAGAAAGTGAGAATTTGTGTAAGAGGATTAGGTTAAATATGAGAAGTGGTTTAAAGGTGACATAAAATATATAAATCGCCAATAAGCTTATTTTATGATTTTCAATTGCCAAAAAAAAGGCCGCATTAGCGGCCTTTTTAACTGTTAACAGCACATTCCGGGTGGTCTTACACCGAATGTTTGTGTTCGACGTCTTCAGATTTACGGCTGAAACGACGACGTACCACCACAAAGAAGACCGGAACAAAGAAGATGGCCAGTACGGTTGCGGTGACCATCCCGCCCATTACGCCAGTACCTACGGCGTTCTGCGAACCGGAACCTGCACCCGAGCTGATTACCAGCGGCATAACCCCGAGGATAAATGCCAGGGAGGTCATCAGAATCGGACGCAGACGCATACGGACTGCTTCCAGCGTGGCTTCGATAAGCCCTTTGCCCTCTTTATCCATCAGATCCTTGGCGAATTCCACGATAAGTATCGCGTTCTTCGCCGACAAGCCAATGGTTGTCAGCAGGCCCACCTGGAAGTACACGTCGTTACCCAGCCCACGGAACGTGGCCGCCAACAGGGCACCAATAACCCCCAGTGGCACAACCAGCATAACCGAGAACGGAATCGACCAGCTTTCATACAGCGCTGCCAGACACAGGAATACCACAATCAGCGAGATGGCATACAGGGCAGGAGCCTGGTTGCCGGACAGGCGTTCCTGATAGGACATGCCCGTCCAGTCGTAGCCGATGCCTGCTGGCAGTTTTTGCGCCAGCTCTTCCATCAGGTTCATGGCCTCACCGGTACTTCTACCCGGTGCCGCCTGACCCAGGATCTCCATTGATGGCAGACCGTTGTAACGTTCCAGACGCGGCGAGCCGTATTCCCAGCGTGAAGTGGAGAAGGCGGCGAATGGCACCATCTGTCCGTCACTGCCGCGAACGTACCAGTTGTTAATATCGTTCGGCAACATACGGTACTGCGCTTCAGACATCACGTACACTTTCTTCACACGACCGCGGTCGATGAAGTCGTTGACGTAGCTACCGCCCCAGGCCGCGCCCAGTGTGGTATTGATGTCACTGATAGAAACGCCCAGCGCCTGTGCTTTTTCCTGATCGATATCCACTTTGAACTGTGGCGTATCTTCCAGACCGTTCGGACGTACGCCTACCAGTAGCTCAGGATGCTTGGCAACTTCACCAAACAACTGGTTACGCGCCTGAGTCAGTTTTTCATGGCCCAGACCGCCCTGGTCGATAAGCTGGAAGTCAAAGCCGGTTGCCGTACCCAGCTCGACGATCGCTGGCAGGTTAAAGGCAAAGACCATCGCATCTTTAATCTGCGAGAAGGTGCCCATCGCACGGCCAGTAATGGCTTCAACCTTGTTCTCTTCGCCCGGACGTTCAGCCCAGTCTTTCAGAGAAACGAAGGCTATACCGGTGTTCTGGCCACGACCCGCAAAGCCGAAGCCGTTAACCGCAAACACCGATTCAACGTTGGCTTTCTCTTTGGTGAGGTAGTAATTCGTCACCTCATCCAGCACCTTCTGGGTACGTTCCTGAGATGCACCCGCTGGCAGCTGGGCCATGGTCAGGAAGACGCCCTGGTCTTCGTCCGGCAGGAAGGAGCTTGGCAGACGAACGAACAGGTACGCCATACCCACCACGATGATGATATAGAGCAGCAGATAACGACCGGTGCTGCGCAGGATATTGCCTACGCTGTCGGTGTAGTGGTGCGTGCTCTTATCGAACATCCGGTTAAACCAGCCGAAGAAGCCTTTTTTGTTCTCGCCGTGATCGCCTTTGGCCACTGGTTTCAGCATGGTGGCGCACAGTGCAGGGGTCAGGATCAACGCAACCAGTACCGACAGGGCCATTGCCGAGACGATAGTGATCGAGAACTGACGATAAATCGCACCGGTAGAACCCCCGAAGAAGGCCATCGGGATAAATACCGCCGACAACACCATGGCGATACCGACCAGCGCGCCCTGGATCTGACCCATCGATTTACGGGTAGCTTCCTTCGGCGGCAGTCCCTCTTCGGACATGACACGCTCGACGTTTTCTACCACCACGATGGCGTCATCCACGAGTAGGCCTATCGCCAGCACCATCCCGAACATCGTCAGGGTGTTTATCGAGAAGCCAAAGGCCGAGAGGATCGCAAACGTCCCTAACAGAACGACCGGCACGGCAATGGTTGGAATCAGCGTCGCACGGAAGTTTTGCAGGAACAGGTACATTACGATGAACACCAGGATAATCGCTTCGACCAGCGTTTTGATTACCTCGTGAATGGAGATTTTCACGAATGGCGTGGTGTCATACGGGTAAACGATTTTCAGGCCTGACGGGAAGAAAGGTTCCATTTTCTTCAATTCGGCACGGATCGCGGTAGCGGTATCCAGGGCGTTAGCGCCAGTCGCCAGCTTAATCCCCAGACCGGATGCCGGCTGGCCGTTAAACTTGGCGATAACGTCATAGTTTTCACCGCCCAGCTCTACCTTCGCCACATCACGCAGGCGAACCTGGGAACCGTCCGGGTTCACTTTCAGCAGAATTTTACTGAATTCATCTGCCGAGGTCAGACGGGTCTGCGCGATGATTGAGGCGTTCAGTTGCTGGCCTTTCACCGGCGGCGTGCCGCCTAACTGACCGGCCGCCACCTGGGCGTTCTGCGCTTTAATCGCGGTAATCACGTCAACTGGCGTCAACTGGAAGTTGTTCAGTTTGTTCGGATCCATCCAGATACGCATCGCGTACTGAGAACCGAACAGCTGCACGTCACCCACGCCTGAAGTACGGCTGATGGCGTCCTTCATGTTGGCGCCCACGTAGTCGGAAATATCCTCCTGCGTCATGGTGCCATTGGTGTTGATAACGCCGACAACCATCAGGAAGCTGCTGGAGGATTTCTCCACGCTCACACCCTGCTGTTGTACTTCTTGCGGCAGTAACGGCATCGCCAGCTGCAGTTTGTTCTGCACCTGAACCTGAGCGATGTCCGCATCCGTACCGGATTCGAAGGTCAGCGTGATCTGCACCGTACCGGTGGAGTCACTGTTGGAGGACATGTACATCAGGTTATCGATACCGTTCATGTTCTGTTCGATAACCTGAGTTACGGTGTCCTGCACCGTTTTGGCATCAGCCCCTGGGTAGGTTGCGGCGATTGAAATTGCTGGCGGCGCAATAGTTGGATATTGCGCGACAGGCAGCTTCAGGATCGCAAGTCCCCCGGCTAGCATGATGATTATGGCGATCACCCACGCAAAAATGGGGCGATCGATAAAGAAATTAGGCATGTCTTAACGGCTCCTGTTTAAGTTAAGACTTAGGTTGTTCTGACTGGCCGTCTGCGGAGGCTTGTTGTTGATTGTCAGACGTGACCTCTTGCGCTTTAACCTGGGCGCCCGGGCGAACTTTTTGTAAACCGGTAATGATGACGCGATCGCCATCTTTCAGACCTTCGGTAACCAGCCATTTGTCGCCAATTGCCTGGGTTGCGGTGATCTGGCGGACTTCAACTTTGTCTTCAGCGCCAATGACCATTGCACTGGCATCGCCGCGCGGCGTACGGGTCACACCCTGCTGTGGAACCAGCAGTGCGGTTGGGTTAGTCCCTTCTTCCAGGCTTGCGCGAACAAACATACCTGGTAACAGCGTATGGTTCGGGTTCGGGAAGATGGCGCGCAGGGTGATAGAACCGGTGGTCTGATCGACCGTCACGTCAGAAAACTCGAGGCTGCCGGCCTGTGGGAACTTAATGCCGTCGTTAGTGACCAGCTCCACTTTCGCTTTGCCATTTTCCTGCTTCAGGGTGCCGTTCTCCAGCTCCTGTTTCAGACGCAGGAAATCATTGCTCGACTGGGTGACATCGACATAGATCGGGTCAAGCTGCTGCACAGTGGCCAGTGCGGTAGTCTGGCCATTCTGCACCAGGGCACCTTCGGTCACTGCCGATTTACCAATGCGGCCGCTGATAGGCGACGTCACTTTGGTATAAGCCAGGTTAATACGTGCGGTTTCAACGGCGGCTTTCGCAGCGGTAACGGCAGCGTTTGCCTGCTGAGCATCGGCCTGGGCGCTATCAAATTCCTGTTGGCTGATGTACTGAGTGCCAATCAGTTTCTGATAACGGCTGACGGTCAGCTGGGCAATTTTTGCCGCAGCCTGGGCTTTAGCCAGATCGCCTTTTGCACTTTCGTAATTAGCCTGATAGGTAGCGGGATCAATCTGATACAGAGATTCACCGGCTTTAACATCGCCGCCTTCCGTAAAATTACGTTTCAGGATGATGCCACTCACCTGTGGACGCACTTCAGCAATGCGGTAAGCGCTGGTTCGGCCGGGTAATTCTGTTTTTATCTGGAGAGGTTCGGATTTGAGCGTCACGACGCCAACTTCTGGCACCTGCTGAGCCCCTTGTTGAGCCTGTTTTTCGTCACATCCTGTAAGCGCTAAGCTGCCTGAGAGCATCAGAACGATCGCCAGAGGCGTTAACCCTCTGTTTTTGTTCATATGTAAACCTCGAGTTTCCGATTTCAAATTGATCAATGGATCACGCGTCCACAAACCCATTGCTGCGTTTATATTATCGTCGTGCTATGGTACATACATTCATAAATGTATGTAAATCTGACTCCTGTAAATTCACCTGGGTATGGCACGAAAAACCAAACAACAAGCACTTGCGACACGCCAGCACATCCTTGATGTAGCTTTGCGCTTGTTTTCGCAACAGGGTGTTTCTTCCACTTCGCTGGCACAGATTGCTCAGGCGGCGGGAGTAACCCGTGGAGCGATTTACTGGCATTTCAAAAATAAGTCAGATTTATTTGGTGAAATTTGGGAGCTTTCAGAATCCAATATTGGGGATCTCGAAACTGAGTATCAGGCAAAATTCCCCGACGATCCACTCTCAGTTTTAAGAGAGATTCTGGTCTATATCCTTGAGGCGACAGTTATAGAAGAACGCCGCCGCCTGATGATGGAGATTATCTTCCACAAATGCGAGTTTGTCGGGGAAATGGCGGTAGTGCAACAGGCACAGCGCAGTCTCTGTCTGGAGAGTTACGATCGTATTGAACAGAGCCTATTGCATTGTATTAAAGCCCGCATGTTACCTGCCAATTTATTAACCCGCCGCGCCGCCATCCTGATGCGCAGCTATATTTCCGGCCTGATGGAAAACTGGCTTTTTGCTCCCCAGTCTTTTGATCTGCAACGTGAAGCCCGTGATTATGTGGAAATCCTGCTGGAGATGTACCAGTTCTGCCCTACGCTGCGCGCGCAGCCAGACTCGCTCCATGCCTGATCCCAGGAATTGTCCGGGAGCCACGCGTTGATGCTATTTTGCACCCGATTGCCGTGATATTCTTCACGCCGGTCTTTTTGGTATTCATCACACGAATTACACATAACTATGTTGCACTACACACGCAAACAGCATCCCATCTTTGCTTTTATTCTGGTTTTCTTTCTCTCGTTGATGGCTTCACCGGCTGCGTTTGCGCGTGCCGATAATAGCAGCGACATGCCTACCAGGGCAGATGTGCAGAGCCAGCTTGATGCCCTGAGCAAACAGAAAGAGCTTACTCCGCAGGACAAGCTGGTCCAGCAGGATCTGACGGAAACCCTGGAGACCATCGACAAGCTCGAGCGGGTCAAAGCGGAAACTACGCAGTTACGCCAGAAGGTGGCGCAAGCGCCTGAGATGATGCGTAAGGCGACCGAGAGCCTTAACGCGCTGAGTGATGTCGATAACGATGCGGAAACCCGCAAAACGCTGGCGACCTTGTCGCTGCGTCAGCTGGAACTGCGCGTGGCGCAACTGCTCGACGATTTACAAACCGCACAAAACGATCTCGCCACTTACAATAGCCAACTGGTTTCCCTGCAAACCCAGCCGGAGCGCGTGCAGAATGCGATGTATTCGGCCTCTCAGCAGTTGCAGCAGATCCGCAATCGCCTGAACGGCACCTCCGCGGGCGAAGCGGCGTTACGCCCGACGCAGCAAACCTTACTCCTGACGCAGCAGCAGTTGCTGAATGCGCAGATCGAACAGCAGCGTAAGAGTCTGGAAGGTAACACTGTGCTGCAGGATACCCTGCAAAAACAGCGCGACTATGTTACCGCCAACATTAACCGTCTGGAGCATCAGCTACAGCTGTTGCAGGAAGCGGTCAACAGCAAGCGACTCACCCTGACGGAGAAAACCGCGCAGGAAGCCGTTAACCCGGACGAAACCGCGCGTATCCAGGAAAACCCGCTGGTGAAACAAGAGCTGGATGCCAACCATCAGCTCAGCCAGCGTTTGATCACGGCCACTGAAAACGGCAACTCGCTGGTTCAGCGGAACATCAAAGTCAAAAACTGGCTGGATCGCGCCCTGCAGTCTGAGCGCAACATTAAAGAGCAGATCGCCGTCCTGAAAGGCAGCCTGCTGCTGTCGCGTATCCTCTATCAGCAGCAGCAGACTTTACCCTCCGCCGATGAACTGGAGGACATGACCAACCGCATTGCGGATTTGCGTCTCGAACAGTTCGAGGTCAACCAGCAGCGCGATGCCCTGTTCCAGAGCGATGCCTTCGTCGCCAAAGTGGAAGAGGGGCACAGCAGCGACGTCAACGCTGAAGTCCACGATGCGCTGCTGCAGGTGGTAGACATGCGCCGCGAGCTGCTCGATCAGCTGAATAAACAGCTGGGTAATCAGCTGATGATGGCCATTAACCTGCAGATCAACCAGCAGCAGCTGGTGAGCGTATCCAAAAGCCTGCAGGAGATCCTCACCCAGCAGATCTTCTGGGTAAACAGCAACAAACCGATGGACTGGGAGTGGATCAAATCCTTCCCGGGGATGCTGAAAGACCAGATCAAAGGAATGAAAATCACCGTTAACTGGGAAAAAGCCGGTCCGGCGGTGGCCTTTGCCTTCCTTGCGGGTCTGCCGCTGTTGCTGATTGCCGGGTTGATCCGCTGGCGTCTCGGCTGGCTGAAAAAGTACCAGGCGAAACTGGCGAATGAAGTAGGGCAATTGCGTAATGACAGCCAGCTTCATACCCCGAAAGCCATTCTTATCGATCTGATCCGCGCTCTGCCGGTCTGCCTGTTAATTCTGGCGGCGGGGCTGATCCTGCTCACCATGCAGCTTAATATCAGCGATCTGCTGTGGGCCTTCAGTAAAAAACTGGCGCTGTTCTGGCTGGTGTTTGGCCTGTGCTGGAAAGTGCTGGAAAAAGACGGCGTGGCGGTGAATCACTTTAATATGCCTGCCCAGCTCACCAGCCACTGGCGACGCCAGATCGTGCGGGTGAGCCTCGCGCTGTTGCCACTGCACTTCTGGTCGGTGGTGGCGGAACTCTCTCCGCTGCATCTGATGGATGACGTGCTGGGGCAGTTCGTTATTCTGCTTAACCTGCTGGTGATCGCCATCCTTATGTGGCCGATGTGCCGCGACAGCTGGCGCGATAAAGAGTCCCATTCCATTCGCCTGGCGACGGTCACCGTGCTGTCCATTATCCCGGTGGCGCTGATGGTGCTCACGGCTACCGGTTATTTCTATACCACCCTGCGTCTGTCGGGCCGCTGGATTGAAACCGTCTATCTGGTGATCCTCTGGAACCTGCTGTATCAGACCGTCCTGCGCGGGTTGAGCGTGGCCGCCCGTCGTATCGCCTATCGCCGCGCCCTGGCGCGTCGGCAGAATATGGTAAAAGAGGGAGCCGAAGGCGCGGAGCCGCAGGAGGAGCCGACCATCGCCCTCGAGCAGGTCAACCAGCAGACGTTGCGCATTACCATGCTGGTGATGATCGCTCTGTTCGGCGTGATGTTCTGGGCCATCTGGTCTGATTTAATTACCGTCTTTGCCTATCTCGACAGCATTACCCTGTGGCACTACAGCGGCACTGAAGCCGGTGCGGCAGTGGTGAAAAACGTCACCATGGGCAGCCTGCTGTTTGCATTGGTTTCGGCGGTAGTGGCCTGGGCCTTGATCCGCAACCTGCCAGGCCTGCTGGAAGTGCTGGTACTCTCGCGCCTGAATATGCGCCAGGGGGCCTCCTACGCCATCACCACCATTCTGAACTATGTGATTCTGGTGGCGGGCGCGATGACCGTCTTCGGTTCGCTCGGGGTCTCGTGGGACAAACTGCAGTGGCTGGCGGCGGCTTTGTCGGTAGGTCTTGGGTTCGGTTTACAGGAGATCTTTGGTAACTTCGTTTCAGGTCTGATTATCCTGTTCGAGCGCCCGGTGCGCATCGGCGATACGGTGACCATCGGCACCTTCTCGGGAACGGTCAGCAAGATCCGTATTCGTGCCACCACTATTACGGATTTCGATCGTAAAGAGGTGATCATCCCGAACAAAGCCTTCGTGACCGAGCGGTTGATCAACTGGTCGCTCTCCGACACCATCACCCGCGTGGTGATCAGTCTGGGCGTGGCTTACGGTTCCGATCTGGATACGGTGAAAAAAGTGCTGCTGAAAGCGGCGATGGATCATCCGAAAGTGATGCACGATCCCGAGCCGGCCGTGTTCTTCACCACCTTCGGCCCGAGTACGCTTAATCATGAACTGCGTCTGTACGTGCGTGAACTGCGTGACCGCAGCTACACCGTGGATGAACTGAACCGCACCATTGAGCGTCTGTGCCGTGAGAACAACATCAACATCGCGTTCAACCAGCTTGAAGTGCATCTTCGCAATGAGAAGGGCGACGAGCACATAGAAGTGAAACGTGAAGTGAAGGGGGATGACCCAACACCGGCATGATTTTCTAAAGGGGAGGGCGGATCAGGTTCCCTCTCCCTTTGGAATAAGGTTAGGGTGAGGGGGAAGCGGCGTCGATTTTCCCCTCAAAATCCCGCTTCACAATCTCCAGCGCCTTCAGCACCGTCTCGGCCGGGATGTCATGATTTTCCAGCAACATGATCAGATCAACCGCCAGCTTTATTTCATCGGGGGCGTTTTCCAGTGACACACACTACTCCTGTTAACGGGTCAGACGCGCAATCACGCGCTCAATATCATCCAGTGCCTTGCGACAGCGTTCAAGCCGCCCCTCCAGCGCAGTAATTTCGCGCATCAGCATCTGCTGCTCTTCCAGCGTTTCGGCCTGGTTCAGCCGCGCCTCGCGTTCAGACTTCATTTCACACAGCCGCCGCTCAAATTCCTGATGCTCCAGCCGCTTGCGCTGCCATTTTGTCGCACCGGCAGAAGCACTGTCCCAGACCCGTAAAGGCCAGGCGGCAATCTCCCTGTGCAGGGCGGCGATCTGCTCCGCCAGATGGGTAGCCAGCCAGTTGACCTGCTCCGTTTGCGCCTTCTCTACCGCATGATCCAATTCATCAAGATTGGCCTGAGCTTCATCAAGATAATCTTTCATCACTGTGCTGCGGGTACGAAACAGCTGCCGGTCAAAGCGCGGTTTTAGCGTAGCGTGCTGCATCAGGGGGGCGGCCTGAGTACGCAGGGACGTCAGCTGATTTTGCAGCGTCTGTAAAAGCAAGGCTGTTTTCAATCCGCTCTCCAGTGGTACAGTAGCCGTTCAGTTTGATAACGAATCGCATTATGCAGCGTACTATTTTAATCATCATTGGCTGGCTAGCGGTAGTGCTCGGCACGCTGGGCGTCGTTTTGCCTATTCTGCCAACCACCCCTTTTATATTACTGGCAGCCTGGTGCTTCGCCCGTTCTTCTCCGCGTTTTCACCAATGGCTGCTGTACCGCTCATGGTTTGGCGGCTATCTGCGCCACTGGCAACAGTACCGCGCCATGCCGCCCGGCGCGAAGCCGCGGGCCATTGCGGTGATCCTCGTCACCTTCGCCATTTCATTATGGATGGTAAAAATTATGTGGGTGCGGATCCTGCTGTTGGCTATCCTCGCGTGCCTGCTGATTTTCATGTGGCGGATGCCCGTAGTTGATGGAAAGCAACAAAAGCAATAATCCTCAGACTGGCTGTTGCAATTCTTGTGCGCAGCCAGTAAATTCGACCGTTTTCGAGCACGGGCAGGCTTGGTCAAAGGTTAAGCAATTGTTATTTTGACCGACCATCTCTCCGCTCCGTGAGTAACACCGTTTTCATCAGGCATCCATTTATGACCGCAACTGCGCAGCAGCTTGAATACCTTAAAAACAGCATCAAAAGTATCCAGGACTATCCAAAACCTGGCATTCTTTTCCGTGATGTCACCAGCTTGCTGGAAGACCCGAAAGCGTACGCCCTCAGCATTGAATTGCTGGTCGAGCGTTACAAAAACGCCGGGATCACCAAAGTTGTCGGCACCGAAGCCCGCGGTTTCCTGTTTGGCGCCCCGGTTGCGCTGGCAATGGGCGTTGGTTTTGTGCCGGTGCGTAAGCCGCGCAAACTGCCACGCGAAACCATCGCTGAAAGCTACGAGCTTGAGTACGGTACCGACCAGCTTGAGATCCATGTTGATGCGATCAAGCCTGGCGACAAAGTGCTGGTGGTTGACGATCTGCTGGCAACCGGTGGCACCATTGAGGCGACCGTGAAGCTGATCCGTCGTCTGGGTGGCGAAGTGACCGATGCGGCCTTCATCATCAACCTGTTCGATCTGGGTGGCGAACAGCGCCTGGAAAAACAGGGCATCACCAGCTACAGCCTCGTGCCTTTCCCGGGACATTAATCCTCCCGCCCGCAACCTCGCCCAACGGGTGAGGTTGTGTTAGCATTACCCCCTGATTATCCACCTTCCAGCGTTGCAGAGCCTGCCCATGAGTTATCAGGTGTTAGCCCGTAAATGGCGACCCCAAACCTTTGCTGACGTTGTCGGCCAGGAACATGTGCTGACCGCCCTGGCGAACGGCTTATCGCTAGGACGTATCCATCACGCCTATCTTTTTTCCGGCACCCGCGGCGTCGGTAAAACATCTATTGCCCGTTTACTGGCGAAAGGCCTCAACTGCGAAAGCGGGATCACCGCCACGCCGTGCGGCGTCTGCGACAACTGCCGTGAAATCGAGCAGGGGCGCTTTGTCGATCTGATTGAGATCGATGCCGCCTCGCGCACGAAAGTTGAAGATACCCGCGATCTGCTGGATAACGTCCAGTACGCCCCGGCGCGCGGCCGCTTCAAGGTCTATCTGATCGATGAAGTGCACATGCTGTCGCGCCACAGCTTTAACGCCCTGCTGAAGACGCTGGAAGAGCCGCCTGCACACGTCAAGTTCCTGCTGGCGACCACCGATCCGCAAAAGCTGCCGGTGACCATCTTATCCCGCTGCCTGCAGTTCCATCTGAAGGCGTTGGACGTCGGGCAGATCCGCGATCAGCTTGAACATATTCTGAATGAAGAGCAGGTGACGCACGAACCGCGTGCCCTGCAGCTGCTGGCGCGTGCCGCTGACGGCAGCCTGCGCGATGCGCTCAGCCTCACCGATCAGGCCATTGCCAGCGGTGATGGGCAGCTGACGACGCTTGCGGTCAGCACCATGCTCGGCACCCTGGACGACGATCAGGCCCTGTCGCTGATTGAGGCGGTGGTCGAGGCCAACGGCGAGCAAGTGATGGCGTTAGTCAACGCCTCAGCGGCGCGCGGCATCGAGTGGGAAGCCCTGCTGGTTGAGATGCTTAGCCTGCTGCACCGCATTGCGATGATACAGCTCTCCCCGGCTGCGCTGGGGCCGGACATGGCCGCGATTGAGCAGCGCATGCGCGAACTGGCGCGTACTATCCCGCCAACCGACGTGCAGCTCTACTATCAAACCCTGTTAATTGGTCGCAAAGAGCTGCCTTTTGCACCGGATCGCCGCATGGGCGTGGAAATGACCCTGCTGCGCGCGCTGGCGTTCCATCCGCGAATGCCGCTGCCGGAACCCGAGGTGCCGCAACCCTCTTTCGCGCCGGTCGCCCCCACGGCAGTGATGACGCCGCCGCAGGTTCCCGTGCAGCAGAGTGCACCGCCACTGCCGCGCCACGATGTGCCGCTGTCGGATGCTACCAGTTCGGTACTCGCCGCCCGCAATCAGTTGCAACGCGCGCAGGGAGCAACCAAGCCAAAAAAGAGTGAACCGGCAGCGCCTGCAAGAGCGCGGCCGGTAAATAACGCCGCGCTTGAACGTCTGGCCTCGGTCTCGGAGCGCGTGCAGTCGCGTTCTACCTCGGTCACGTCTGAGCCACAGGCTCCGGCAAAGAAAGAGGCCTATCGCTGGAAAGCGACCACCGTCACCGAAGAGGTGAAGGTGGAAGTCGCCACGCCGAAAGCGCTGAAAAAGGCGCTGGAGCACGAGAAAACCCCGGAACTGGCCGCTAAGCTTGCCGGGGAGTCGCTGGAGCGTGATGCCTGGGCGGCTGAGGTCAGTCAGTTAAAACTGCCCAAGCTGGTGGAGCAGGTTGCCCTGAATGCCTGGCGTGAACAGGACGGCAACCGGATCTGCCTGCATCTGCGTTCAGGCCAGCGCCATCTGAACTCAGCAAGTGCCCAACAGGTCCTGACTGAGGCGCTCTCCACATTACAGGGTGCGCCTGTTGAATTGACCATCATTGAAGATGATAATCCGGCGGTGCGAACGCCGTTGGAGTGGCGTCAGGCCATCTATGAAGAAAAACTCGCGCAGGCGCGTGAGTCGATTATCGCGGATAATAACATTCAGACCCTGCAGCGTTACTTTGATGCAGAACTGGATGAAGAGAGTATTCGACCCATTTGATCGTGAGTCTGACTTACGGTTGTTATCTTTAACGTGAAAGAAGAGAGAAGCCTATGTTTGGTGGTAAAGGCGGTCTGGGTGGTCTGATGAAGCAGGCCCAGCAGATGCAGGAAAAAATGCAGAAGATGCAGGAAGAGATCGCACAGATGGAAGTGACTGGCGAATCTGGCGCAGGTCTGGTCAAAGTGACCATCAACGGTGCGCATAACTGCCGTCGCGTGGAGATCGACCCAAGCCTGCTCGAAGACGACAAAGACATGCTGGAAGATCTGGTCGCCGCTGCATTTAACGATGCTGCGCGCCGTATCGACGAAACCCAGAAAGAAAAAATGGCCTCTGTATCCTCTGGAATGCAGCTGCCACCGGGCTTTAAGATGCCGTTCTGATGCAAACCAGTCCGCTGCTCACGCAGCTAATGGAAGCGCTACGCTGCCTGCCGGGCGTAGGCCCGAAGTCAGCGCAGCGCATGGCGTTTACCCTGCTGCAGCGCGATCGTAGCGGCGGCATGCGTCTGGCGCAGGCGTTGACCCGCGCCATGTCAGAAATCGGACACTGTGCAGACTGCCGCACCTTTACCGAGCAGGAAGTGTGTAACATCTGCGCCAATCCGCGCCGTCAGGAAAATGGTCAGATCTGCGTGGTGGAGAGTCCTGCGGACATCTACGCCATCGAACAGACCGGGCAGTTTTCTGGCCGCTATTTTGTGCTGATGGGCCACCTGTCGCCGCTGGATGGTATCGGCCCGGATGATATTGGTCTGGACCGTCTGGAACAGCGTCTGAAATCGGAAACGATCAACGAGGTGATCCTCGCCACCAACCCAACGGTGGAAGGGGAGGCAACGGCCAACTACATCGCGGAACTGTGCGCGGAGTCAGGCGTCGAAGCCAGCCGTATCGCCCACGGCGTACCGGTGGGCGGCGAGCTGGAGATGGTGGACGGCACCACGCTGTCACACTCTCTGGCCGGTCGTCACAAGATTATTTTCTGACCAAACGGAGGCTGCAGCCGTGGCCTCCGCTTGAAAACCTTCCTCGCTATCCCCATCTCTCCCTCAACGCTTTTAAACCCCATTAAATGGCATTGTTGAGGTCGACTTAGTATGAAAGGACAAGAAACCCGCGGTTTCCAGTCAGAAGTAAAACAACTTCTGCATCTGATGATCCATTCTCTTTATTCCAATAAAGAAATCTTCCTGCGTGAGCTTATCTCTAACGCCTCTGATGCGGCAGACAAGCTGCGTTTCCGTGCACTCTCGAAGCCAGAGCTGTATGAAGGTGACGGCGAACTGCGCGTGCGCGTCTCGTTTGATAAAGAGAACCGCACCCTGACCATCGCGGATAATGGCATCGGCATGACCCGCGATGAAGCCATTGACCATCTCGGTACTATCGCGAAATCCGGCACCAAAGCCTTCCTGCAGTCCATGGGTTCCGATCAGGCTAAAGACAGCCAGTTGATCGGCCAGTTCGGCGTGGGCTTCTATTCGGCGTTCATCGTGGCGGATAAAGTCACCGTACGCACCCGTGCGGCAGGCGAGAGCGCTGAAAACGGCGTCTTCTGGGAATCCCACGGTGAAGGCGAATACACCGTAGCCGACATCACCAAAGCCGATCGCGGCACCGAGATCACCCTGCACCTGCGCGAAGGGGAAGACGATTTCCTCAACGACTGGCGCGTGCGCTCCATCATCAGCAAATATTCTGACCATATCGCTCTGCCGGTTGAGATCGAAAAACGGGAAGAACAGGACGGCGAAACCGTTATTTCCTGGGAGAAGATCAACAAGGCGCAGGCGCTGTGGACGCGTAACAAGTCTGAGATCAAAGACGAAGAATACACCGAGTTCTACAAGCACATCGCCCACGACTTTACCGATCCGCTGACCTGGAGCCACAACCGCGTGGAAGGGAAGCAGGAGTACACCAGCCTGCTGTACATCCCGGCGCAGGCGCCGTGGGATATGTGGAACCGCGATCACAAGCACGGCCTGAAGCTGTACGTGCAGCGCGTGTTCATCATGGACGAAGCCGAGCAGTTCATGCCGAACTACCTGCGCTTTGTGCGTGGCCTGATTGATTCCAACGATCTGCCGCTGAACGTCTCCCGTGAGATCCTGCAGGACAGCACCGTGACCCGCAATCTGCGCACCGCTTTGAGCAAACGCGCCCTGCAGATGCTGGACAAGCTGGCGAAAGACGACGCAGAAAAATACCAGACCTTCTGGAAACAGTTCGGCCTGGTACTGAAAGAAGGCCCGGCGGAAGATTCCTCCAACGTCGAAGCCATTGCCAAGCTGCTGCGCTTTGCCTCCACGCATACCGACTCCTCCGAGCAGACCGTGTCGCTGGAAGAGTACATCTCCCGCATGAAGGAAGGGCAGGAGAAGATCTACTACATCACCGCCGACAGCTATGCCGCGGCGAAGAGCAGCCCGCACCTCGAGCTGCTGCGTAAGAAAGGCATCGAAGTGCTGCTGCTTTCCGATCGCATCGATGAGTGGATGATGAACTACCTGACCGAGTTCAGCGGTAAAGCGTTCCAGTCCGTGGCGAAAGCCGATGAGTCCATCGACAAGCTGGCGGATGAAGTGGACGAAACCGCGAAAGAGGCGGAAAAAGCGCTGGAGCCATTTGTTGAGCGTGTGAAAACCCATCTGGGCGATCGCGTGAAAGAGGTGCGCTTCACACACCGTCTGACCGATACGCCAGCCATCGTCACCACCGAAGCCGATGAGATGAGCACCCAGATGGCGAAGCTGTTTGCCGCTGCGGGCCAGAGCGTACCGGAAGTGAAGTACATCTTTGAACTCAACCCGGATCACGCGCTGGTGAAACGCGCGGCAGACACCCAGGACGACGCTCGCTTTGCCGAGTGGGTTGAACTGCTGCTGGATCAGTCCCTGCTGGCCGAGCGAGGCACGCTGGAAGATCCAAACCAGTTCATCAAGCGCGTCAATGCGTTGCTGCTGGCGTAATTAAACGTCTGCCCCTCTCCCTAACCCTCTCCCCAAAGGGGAGAGGGGACTACAATGCCCTCTCCCCTTTGGGGAGAGGGCAGGGTGAGGGGAAATCCCCTGCCCTCTGTCAAATTATCTCCCTCGTTAACCGTTTCAGCCTTCCCGCCTTCCTTGAGCCACGTCCGTTCTGATGGTATTGTTTAGCGCTTTTTGAAAAATTGAACCAACTTTTGAGGGGATTTTCGCAATGCGTATTATTCTGCTTGGCGCTCCGGGCGCGGGTAAAGGAACTCAGGCTCAGTTCATCATGGAGAAATACGGTATTCCGCAAATCTCTACGGGTGACATGCTGCGTGCCGCTGTTAAATCTGGCTCCGAGCTGGGCAAACAGGCGAAAGACATTATGGACGCCGGCAAACTGGTAACCGATGAGCTGGTTATTGCTCTGGTTAAAGAACGCATTACTCAGGAAGATTGCCGCAACGGTTTCCTGCTGGACGGCTTCCCACGTACCATTCCTCAGGCTGATGCCATGAAAGAAGCGGGCATCAACGTGGATTACGTGCTGGAGTTCGACGTACCGGACGAACTGATCGTGGACCGTATCATCGGTCGTCGCGTACACGCCGCTTCCGGCCGCGTTTACCACGTGAAATTCAATCCACCGCAGGTGGAAGGTAAAGACGACGTGACCGGCGAAGAGCTGACCACCCGTAAAGACGATCAGGAAGAGACCGTGCGTAAGCGCCTGGTGGAATACCATCAGATGACCGCGCCACTGATCGGCTACTACTCTCAGGAAGCGCAGGCGGGTAACACCAAATACGCTAAAGTTGACGGCACCAAGCCTGTCGCTGAAGTTCGTGCAGAGCTGGAAAAAATCCTCGGCTAATCGCACACCCCCACCCAGTCATTCGGGTTGTATCACGGCGGCACGTACGCGCATCCCAGTCACTCAGATAACGCTGTGACTGGGGTAAGGGTACGCAGCCAACACAGAGGCAGCCTGAAGGATGTCGTGACTCTCACCCGGGCCACCGGGTGAGAAAAATTCTCATCTTATCTATCGCAGCAATGGGTTCCGTTTACGCGCTTTTCAGATACACTTATCAGCCTGTTATAAGGTTATGAGGCGTGAATGAGTCAGGCGAAAACCGGCATCCTGCTTGCCAATTTAGGTACCCCCGAAGCCCCAACCCCCGCAGCGGTCAGCCGTTATCTGCGTCAGTTTCTGAGTGATACGCGCGTTGTGGATACCCCGCGCCTGCTATGGTGGCCATTGCTGCGTGGCGTGATCCTGCCGATCCGTTCGCCGCGTGTGGCTAAGCTCTATCAGTCCGTCTGGATGGAAGAGGGGTCGCCGCTGATGGTCTACAGCCGCCGCCAGGAGAAGGCGCTGGCTGCCCGTCTGCCGGATATTCCGGTTGCGCTGGGGATGAGCTACGGTAAACCGTCGCTGGAAAGCGCCGTCACAGAGCTGCTGGCGCAGGGCGTGGACCATATCGTGGTGCTGGCGCTCTATCCGCAATACTCATGCTCCACCGTCGCCGCGGTCTGGGACGAGCTGGCGCGCATTCTGGCGACCCGACGCCGTATACCTTCCGTGACCTTTATTCGCGATTACGCGGATAACGAAATGTATATCAACGCCCTTGCCAGCAGCGCACGCGCGTCCTTTGCAAAACACGGCGAGCCGGATCTGCTGCTGCTTTCCTATCACGGTATACCGCAGCGGTTCGCCGATGAAGGTGACGATTATCCGCAGCGCTGCCGCGATACCACGCGTGAGCTGGTGTCCGCCCTGGGCCTGCCGCCGGAAAAGGTGATGATGACCTTCCAGTCGCGCTTTGGCCGCGAGCCGTGGCTGACCCCTTATACGGATGAAACCCTCAAAATGTTGGGCGAGAAAGGCGTGAAGCATATCCAGGTCATGTCGCCGGGCTTTGCGGCCGACTGTCTGGAAACCCTGGAGGAGATTGCGGTACAAAACCGCGAGTTCTTCCTCGAAGCGGGCGGAACGAAATACGAGTACATTCCGGCGCTGAACGACGACCCAGAACACATCGAGATGATGGTGTCGCTGGTGACTAACAGCCGCTGATCGCGTTAAAGGCCGGGATTGTGCTACCATTTCCGGCCCATTCGTTACTCGTAGCTCAGAAGATGAAATTTCCCGGTAAACGCAAATCCAAACACTACTTTCCCGTTAACGCCCGCGATCCGCTGCTCCAGCAAATTCAGCCGGAGAATGAGACCAACGCCGCCTGGGTGGTGGGTATCGATCAGACGCTGGTGGATATTGAAGCAAAAGTGGACGATGCGTTTGTCGCGCGTTACGGCCTGAGCGCCGGGCACTCCCTGGTCATTGAAGACGATGTGGCGGAAGCGCTGTACCAGGAGCTGGTACGGGACAACCTCATTACCCATCAGTTTGCCGGTGGCACCATCGGCAACACCATGCATAACTACTCGGTATTGGCGGATGACCGCTCCGTTCTGCTGGGTGTGATGTGCAGCAAAATCGAAATTGGCAGTTATGCCTACCGCTATCTCTGCAACACCTCCAGCCGTACCGATCTGAACTACCTGCAAGGGGTGGACGGGGCGATTGGCCGCTGCTTCACGCTGATCGGCGAATCCGGCGAACGTACCTTCGCCATCAGCCCGGGGCACATGAACAAACTGCGCGCAGAGAGCATCCCGGAAGAGGTGATTGCCGGGGCATCTGCGCTGGTGCTGACCTCCTATCTGGTGCGTTGCAAACCGGGCGAGCCGATGCCGGAAGCCACCATGAAGGCGATAGAGTACGCGAAGAAGTATAACGTGCCGGTGGTCCTGACCCTGGGTACCAAATTCGTGATCGCGGATAACCCGGAGTGGTGGCAGGCCTTCCTGAAAGAGCACGTCTCTATTCTGGCGATGAATGAAGAAGAGGCCGAAGCCCTGACCGGCGAGAGCGATCCGCTGCTGGCTTCTGATAAAGCGCTGGACTGGGTCGATCTGGTACTCTGCACCGCCGGGCCGGTAGGCTTGTATATGGCGGGCTTCACCGAAGAAGAGGCGAAACGCAAAACCCAGCATCCACTGCTGCCAGGGGCGATCGCCGAGTTCAACCAGTTTGAATTCAGTCGCGCCATGCGCCACAAGGATTGTCAGAACCCGCTGCGTATCTTCTCGCATATCGCCCCGTATATGGGTGGGCCTGAGAAGATCATGAACACAAACGGCGCAGGAGACGGCGCGCTGGCTGCGCTGCTGCACGATATCACCGCCAACGCCTTCCATCGCACCAACGTGCCGAACTCCAGCAAACACAAGTTTAACTGGCTGACCTATTCGTCACTGGCGCAGGTGTGTAAATACGCGAACCGCGTGAGCTATCAGGTGCTGAACCAGCACTCACCGCGCTTAACGCGTGGCTTGCCGGAGCGGGAAGATAGCCTGGAAGAGTCTTACTGGGACAGGTAAAAGCAAAAAGGCAACGTGAGTTGCCTTTTTAGTGTTTGTTCCCTCTCCCTGTGGGAGAGGGCCAGGGTGAGGGCATCAGCCCGCAGCAAACTTAACCCGTCACCGTCGCTTCAACCGGCGGTTTCTCCAGCAGCGACAGCATGGTATTCGCAATCTCACGCTCGCCCATTACCACCTGATTAGCGCCGCGTTCCATGATGTATTCCACTTCGTCGTCGTAATGCGCCCGGGCAATAATCTCCAGGTGCGGGGATTTTTCACGGGCGGAAACCACAATCTCACCGGCTTCGTAACCGTTGGGGATGGTCAGCAGCAACCAGCGCGCGCAGTCAAGATGCGCCAGATTCATGATCTCTTCATTCGCCGCATTGCCCAGCACCGCGCGGATACCACGCTCGCGCAGTTCGTCCACTCGCGTGCGGGAGGTTTCAATCACCACCAGCGGAATGCCCTGGGCCATCAGCTTCTCGCCCAGCAGGCTCCCGACGCGGCCAAAGCCGACCAGCAGGGCATGGTTGCAGATATCCACCGGGATCTGTTTCTCTTCTTCCGTCGCCTCTTCCAGCGTCTGCTCTTCAAGGGTTTCGGTTTTTTCGAGGTATTTTTCCAGCAGGGCGAACAGCACCGGGTTGAGCATAATCGAGAGGATTGCCCCCGCCAGCACCAGATTTTGCCCGGCCTGTGGCAGCAGATCCAGCGCCATGCCCAGCCCGGCAAGGATAAAGGCAAACTCACCAATCTGCGCAAGGCTGGCGGCGATGGTCAATGCGGTACGCGGCGAGTGACCGAACATACGCACCAGGAAGAACGCGGCGACAGACTTACCAAAGATGATGATTGCCAGGGTGCCAAGCACGGCCAGCGGCTGATCAATCAGCACCCGCGGGTCGAACAGCATCCCCACGGAGACGAAGAACAGCACGGCAAATGCATCGCGCAGGGGCAGGGTATCGTGGGCGGCGCGGTGGCTCAGCTCAGATTCATTCAGCACCATCCCGGCAAAGAAAGCGCCGAGGGCGAAGGAGACATCAAACAACTCAACGGCGCCAAAGGCGATGCCCAGCGCCAGGGCCAACACCGCGAGGGTAAATAGCTCGCGCGAGCCGGTCGCGGCGCTGCGGGAGAGGATCCACGGCACCAGGCGGCGACCTACCAGCATCATAATGGCGATAAACGCCACCACTTTACCGATGGTGATACTCATATCCAGCGCCAGCGTGGCAAAGCCGACGTTGTCTTTTTCGAGCATCCCGGCGACAGCAGGCAGCAGCACCAGGGTTAATACCATCACCAGATCTTCAACAATCAGCCAGCCAATAGCGATCTGCCCCCGCTGGCTGTCAATTAACTGCCTCTCTTCAAGCGCGCGCAGCAGCACCACGGTACTGGCGGTAGAAAGACACAGACCAAACACAATGCCGGTCATCAGCGGCCAGCCCAGCATCGCTGAAAGCGCCATACCCAGCAACGTCGCCACGGCTATCTGGGCGATCGCGCCGGGAATGGCGATGGACTTTACCGCCATCAGATCCTTCAGGGAGAAATGCAAACCAACACCGAACATCAGCAGGATCACGCCAAGCTCCGCCAGCTCCGGGGCAAGTTTAGTATCAGCAACAAAACCTGGGGTAAAAGGACCGGCTAACACGCCAGCTAATAAATAGCCCACCAGAGGCGAAATGCGAAGTTTATTGGCAAGCATGCCGAGTATAAATGCGAGTACAAGTCCACCGACAATGGTGGTGATAAGCGGTGTGGCGTGATGCATTCCGTCTCCTTTCGTTGCTGAGTTAATCCATTTTTGGTTTAAAACCAAAAAGCCGAGTAATAGTTTATGACAAATTTAATGATTATGTTTATGAATAATTGTTGAAATTTGAGTAAAACAGCAATAAGAGTTAAACGAAAGCAGAACAGGACGATTTTGCAGAAGCTATGCTAAGAAAGGCTTATGGCAGTAGGGAAGGTTGCGGCCAAACCAGGAGTTTGACCGCGGATAAATCAGGCTTTATGTCGATTATCAGGCAGGAATATGGTCAACATCCCAAGAAGTGGCAGGAAAGCACAGATTTTGTAGACCAAAAAGATGCTGGTATGGTCTGCAATCAGCCCTAATACCGCCGCGCCAAGGCCGCCCATCCCGAAGGCAAAACCAAAAAACAGCCCGGAAACCATGCCGATACGTCCCGGAAGCAGCTCCTGGGCATACACCAGGATGGCCGAAAACGCCGAAGCGAGGATAAAACCAATGATCACGGTTAAAACACCCGTCCACCACAGACTTGCGTAAGGTAAAATAAGGGTGAAAGGCGCTACGCCGAGGATAGAGCCCCAAATAACATATTTACGCCCAATCTTATCCCCCAATGGCCCGCCAATAAACGTCCCTGCTGCTACCGCAAACAGGAAGGCAAACAGGTGAAACTGGGCGTTTTGTACCGATAATCCGAATTTTTCCATCAGATAAAAGGTGTAATAGCTGCTGATGCTCGCCATGTAGAAGTATTTGGAGAAAATCAGCATCAGCAGGATGCTGACAGCGAGAATTACCTTGTTGCGCGGCAGGAGATTAATTACCGGCGCTTTTGGTTTGCCCTTATTTACCTTGTGCTGGGCCGCATACCAGCGGCTGATCTGCGCCAGCACCACAATCGCTAACAGCGCCGCCAGCACAAACCACGCCACGTTGCCTTTACCGTACGGGGCAATAATCACCGCTGCCAGCAGCGGGCCGAGGGAGCTACCGAAGTTACCGCCCACCTGGAACAGCGACTGCGCCAGACCGTGACGACCCCCGGAGGCCATGCGCGCCACGCGGGACGACTCCGGGTGGAAGACCGACGAGCCGGTACCCACCAGTGCGGCGGCCACTAAAACGCCCTCAAAGCTGCCCGCCATAGCCAGCAGGATCAGGCCGCTCAGGGTAAAGCACATGCCAATCGGCAGTGACCATGGCATCGGATATTTATCCGTCCAGTAACCCACCACCGGTTGCAGCAGCGATGAGGCCAGCTGGAAGGTCAGGGTGATCATGCCGATCTGTACGAAGGTAAGGGAGAACTCGGACTGTAATAGCGGATAGATCGCCAGAATTAGCGACTGGATCATATCGTTCAGCAGATGTGAAAGACTGATTGCGCCGAGAATACCAAATGAGGTGCGAGACTTAGCAGCCGACACCGGTGGAGTAGATTCACTGATTGCCATAAATACCACGTCGATTGTTATAGGAAATGCAGGATGTAATTATTATCCGACTAACATACCTGTCCCCGACATTTGAGGAAAGTCGCATTTCTGAAAACAAAGTTGTCTATTCTGCTTACTCGCTGTAATTTTTGCCTTTGTCTATGGATCAGGGAGTGAAGAAATGAAGTTAATGAAGCGAGGCATCGCGCTGGCAATAATCGCGGCGTGCGGTCTGTTAAGCCTGCCAGCTCAGGCCTGGGAGCAGGATAAAACCTATAACATTACCATCCTGCATACCAACGATCATCACGGCCACTTCTGGCGCAGCGAATATGGCGAGTATGGCCTCTCGGCGCAGAAGACGCTGGTGGACGGGATCCGCAAAGAGGTGGCAGCCAAAGGCGGCAGCGTGCTGTTACTCTCCGGCGGCGACATTAATACCGGCGTGCCGGAATCGGATTTACAGGATGCAGAACCCGATTTCCGCGGCATGAATTTGATTGGCTACGATGCGATGGCCGTCGGTAACCACGAATTTGATAATCCTATCGAAGTATTACGCCAGCAGGAGAAGTGGGCCAAATTCCCGTTCCTCTCCGCCAATATTTACCAGAAAAGCACCGGCGAGCGTTTATTTAAACCCTGGGCCATTTTCAAACGCCAGGATATTAAAATCGCCGTGGTCGGGCTGACCACCGATGACACAGCCAAAATCGGCAACCCGGAATATTTTACCGATATCGAATTCCGTAAACCGGCCGACGAAGCGAAGCTGGTGATCCAGGAATTACAGCAGAACGAAAAACCGGACGTGATTATCGCCACCACCCATATGGGCCATTACGATAATGGCGACCACGGCTCGAACGCCCCGGGCGATGTGGAGATGGCGCGCAGCCTGCCGGCGGGTTCGCTGGCGATGATTGTGGGCGGTCACTCCCAGGATCCGGTCTGCATGGCGTCAGAAAATAAAAAGCAGGTGGACTATGTGCCTGGCACGCCGTGCGCGCCGGACAAGCAGAACGGCATCTGGATTGTGCAGGCCCATGAGTGGGGTAAATACGTCGGCCGCGCGGATTTCGAATTCCGTAACGGGGAGATGAAGCTGGTGCATTATCAGCTGATCCCGGTCAACCTGAAGAAGAAGGTGACCTACGATAACGGCCAGAGCGAGCGCGTCCTCTATACCCCGGAAATTGCGGAAAACCCACAGATGCTCTCCCTGCTGTCGCCGTTCCAGAATAAAGGCAAAGCCCAGCTGGATGTGAAGATCGGTACACTCTCCGGCAGGCTGGAAGGGGATCGCAGTAAGGTGCGTTTCGTGCAGACCAACATGGGGCACCTGGTGCTGGCAGCGCAAATGGCGCGTACTAACGCCGATTTTGCGGTAATGAGCGGCGGCGGGATCCGCGACTCCATTGAAGGCGGTGATATCACCTATAAAGATGTCCTGAAGGTGCAGCCGTTTGGCAACGTGCTGGTGTATGTCGATATGACCGGCAAAGAGGTGACGGATTACCTGACCGCGGTAGCACAGATGAAGCCTGACTCCGGTGCCTATCCGCAGTTCGCCAACGTCAGCTTTGTGGCGAAGGGCGGGGTACTCAACGACCTGAAGATCAAAGGCGAAGCGGTTGACCCGGCCAAAACCTATCGGATGGCGACCCTGAGCTTTAACGCCACCGGCGGCGACGGTTATCCGCATATCGATGACAAACCGGGCTATGTGAATACCGGCTTTATCGACGCCGAGGTGCTGAAGCAGTATATCCAGCAGAATTCTCCGCTGGATGTGAACGCGTATGAACCTAAGGGTGAGGTGAGCTGGCAGTAATGAAGGCCGTGCCGGGTGGCGTTTCGCTTACCCGGCCAGCGGTTGGATGGTTTTCATGTTGTAGGCCGGGGAAGGCGTAGCCGCCACCCGGCTTTTTTTATTCCCGGCGTGCGATATCCGCAAACTGCGCATCCAGCATTTTGGCCAGATCGCTGGCCGCCAGCTCAATATCCAGCCCGCGCTTGCCGCCCGAAATATAGATCGTTTCAAAGGCCTGAGAAGGGGCATCGATCAGGGTTGGCAGACGTTTTTTCTGGCCCAGCGGGCTGATACCGCCCACCAGATACCCCGTCGTGCGCTGCGCCACCATTGGGTCGGCCATATCCACTTTTTTGGCGCCCAGCGCCTTCGCCACCTTTTTGAGATCCAGCTGCCCGGCAACCGGCGTCACCGCCACGGCGAGATGCTTCATATCGCCGTTGACCGCAACCAGCAACGTTTTATAAACCTGGTCGGCGTTCAGCCCCAGTTTACGCACCACTTCATCACCAAAATTGGTTTCACTCGGATCGTGGTCATAGGTATGGATCCGAAAAGTGATTTTGTTTTTTTCGAGTAATTTCACGGCGGGTGTCATAGCAATCCTTCTTAGCCCGGACAATAAACGCTCTAAGCATACGCCTCAGAAGAGGCTAAAAAATAGCACCATCTTGCGCATATAGTGTTGGCAGTGATGGTCACTTTGAGCGACAATCGGCTCAACCGGAGGTCTCCTTCGGCATAATAATAACGATGAAATTCCTCTTTGACGGGCCAATAGAAATATTGGCCACTTTTTTATCTCAGCAATGACGGCAAATTCCCCTCGCCGTACAAATGCAGTGCCCCAACCGCAACCACATACCGTCCCGCAGGCAGCGCGCGAAGCTTCTCGCACCATGCCTGGTTACGCTCGTGCATCAGTACGTCATACAGCGATTCGCTGAAGGTGGCCGGAAGTGCCAGCCTGTCGACGATGTGGGGTGAATCCAGCCACCAGCTCACCATAGTTTGCAGCAGCCGGGCATTGGTGTGCCAGTGAGTCAGGGTATCTTCCAGCAGCAGTAAGCCGTCGTTTGGCATCTGGCGCAGCAGGGCAATCTGGCTGGCGGCCCCCTCCAGCTCAATAATGGGCAGCTGTTGTGTACGGGCGGCATTAAGCAACTGGTAATCAATGCCGTAATCGCCCCGCAGCCCCAGACGCTGGGCCTGCGTGGCCTGCAACACCATCGCGATTTGCCATAACGGCTGGCTTTCTAGCATAGAGAGCGACAGCCCAAGCTCGTCGGCAAGCCGTTCCACCTCGGCCAGTTGGCTGGCGCTAAGACGTTCATTGAGCGGAGGCGGGATCGCCAGGCCTGAAAAGGGCGACTCCTCCCCGGAAATATCCGCTTCTACAATCAGCGCATCGGCATTGTGCAGCCTGTCGATCAGGCCCGCGGGCAGGGGAGACATATCCCGGGTGCCCATATGGATGCTGCCGACCAGATGCAGGTGCTGCCCGCCAGGCAAGGAGATATCGAGGCCGGGCCAGCGATAGCGGCGGGGGAAAAGGGCGCGAAACGATGCTTTTATACGTTGAAACAGACTCATACGCGCTCCAGGATGGTAAAAATTCATGCTAGCGCGTGGGAAAGGGCGGTGCAAGACGTCCTTGTCTTATGCACGCGGTTACTCTTTCGGTTTAAACCGCAGCAGGCGGTTGGCGTTGCTCACCACGGTAATCGAGGAGAGGGCCATGGCGGCACCCGCCACTACCGGGTTGAGCAGCGTACCGGTCAGCGGCCAGAGGATCCCGGCGGCGATGGGAATGCCGAAGGCGTTATAGACAAAGGCTCCCAGCAGGTTCTGCTTCATGTTGCGCAGGGTCGCTTTCGAGATGGCAAGCGCATCGGCCACGCCCATCAGGCTGTGGCGCATCAGGGTGATCGCCGCCGTTTCGATGGCGACATCGCTGCCGCCACCCATGGCGATCCCAACATCCGCCTGGGCCAGCGCCGGGGCATCGTTAATGCCGTCGCCAATCATGGCTACGCGGCGGCCTTGATCCTGCAGTTTGATAATCGCATCCGCTTTGCCGTCCGGCAGCACACCCGCGATCACCTCATCAATACCGGCCTCGCTGGCAATCGCCTGAGCGGTGACGGCGTTATCCCCGGTCAGCATCACCAGACGATAGCCCGCGCGGTGCAGGCGTTGCAGCGCACTCACGCTGTCGGCGCGCAGCGGATCGCGTACGGCAAACAGCGCCGCGACCTGGCCATCCACCGCCAGCAGTACCGGGGTCGCCCCCTGCGCGGCATGGGCCTGCAACTGCGTATCCAGCGCCCCGGTGTCTATACCATTTTCGGCCAGCAGCGCCTGGTTGCCCAGCAGCAGCCTACGGTTATCAACGTCCCCGCTGACCCCCAGCCCGCGCAGGGTACGGAAGTTATTCACCTGCGGCAGGGAGGCATCTGCTTTCTCCAGAATCGCCCGTGCCAGCGGGTGGCTGGAACCCTGTTCGAGCGCGGCGGCCAGGCGCAGCGCTTCGGCCTGGTCGATCCCGCCTGTGGTATCGACGGCGACCACCTGCGGTTTACCTTCGGTGAGGGTCCCGGTTTTATCAAATACCAGAGTGTCTAAGGTGCTGGCGCGTTGCAGGGCGTCGGCATCACGCACCAGCACGCCGGACTCTGCGGCCCGGCCAACGCCCGAGATAATAGACATCGGCGTCGCCAGCCCCAGTGCACACGGACAGGCGATGATCAGCACCGTGGTGGCGATCACCAGGGTGTAGACAATCTGCGGCGCAGGGCCAAAAAAGTACCAGATAGCGGCGCTGAACAGGGCAATACCCACCACCACCGGCACGAAAATAGCGGAAATTTTATCCGCCAGCTTGCCGATCTCCGGCTTGCTGCTCTGGGCCTGGCGCACCATGCGGATGATGCGCGACAGCGTAGTGTGGCTGCCGACGGCACTGGCGCGGAACAGCACGCTGCCATCCTGCACCACCGTACCGGCGTGGACGCTCTCCCCGGCGCTTTTCTGCTGCGGCACCGGTTCGCCGGTGAGCATGGCTTCGTCAAACCAGGCTTCACCCTGGGTGATGTCGCCGTCCACCGGGACGCGATCGCCGGTCGTCAGGCGCAGGATCATCCCTGCCTGAACCTCGGCCAGCGGCAGGTTTTGTTCACCGTTTTCCGTGACTACCCGGGCGGTCGGCGGGGTTAAATCAAGCAATCTTTCCAGCGCTTTGGAGGAGCGCTGGCGCGCCCGCGCCTCCAGCATATGACCGAGGTTAATCAGGCCGATAATCATGGCGCTGGCTTCATAATAGAGATGGCGGGCTTCCATCGGGAACCACTGCGGCCAGACGTTGACGCTCATCGAGTAGAGCCACGCCGCGCCCGTGCCCAACGCCACCAGCGTATCCATGGTAGCGGTGCGGTTTTTCAGGCTTTTCCAGGCGCTGGTATAAAAATGGCCGCCAGCAAAGATCATCACCCCGAGCGTGATAACGCCAATTACCAGCCACAGCGTGCGGTTGTCGTCGGTGACCATCATGTTGTCACCGAGCATACCCCAGCCCATCACCGGGATCCCCACCAGCAGGGCGACAATCGCCTGCCAGCGAAAACGTTTCATGGTGGCAATGGCCGTTTCCTGCTGGCGTTCACGGCGTTTGAGGTCATCTTCAATCGCCTCGGCGCCATAGCCTGCTTTTTCAACGGCCTGCACTAAATCAGCGGCGGAGGCATGGCCCATCACCAGCGCAGTGCGCTCCGCCAGGTTGACCCGTGCCTGTGCGACACCCGGTACGGCCTGCAAGGCGTTCTGTACCCGGGTAACGCAGCTGGCGCAGCTCATGCCGTTGATCAACAGCTGTTGGCTGTCATCAATGTCGTGAGCTGCCGGAAGCTCAGAGGGGGCCGCTGTCAGTGCTTCCGACGGAGTTGTTGACGCTGTCAGCGGATCAGCCTTTGGGTGGCTTAACACCGCACCGTAACCGGCCTGTTTGATGGTGTCGATCAGGGCATCGGCGCTGGCGCTGCCGGTAACGGCGGCGTGGTCGATGGTGACCTCTGCGGTATCAACGTCCGGGCGTTGCTCCAGACTCTCTTTAACGCGTTTGACACAGTGGCCGCAGGAGAGGCCGTCCAGTGTCAGATCGATGGTTTGAGACATACGAATACTCCTTATAAATCTCCAGCCAGATATTGACCGGAGGGACACTTTCATCTAACTGTTATGAAGGTTAAACCTTCCATCAAGGGGAAGGTCAAGGGGGAAACATGAATATCAGTGATGTTGCCAAAAAAACCGGGTTAACCAGCAAAGCAATCCGGTTTTACGAAGAGAAAGGGCTGGTGACGCCGCCGCTGCGCAGCGAGAACGGCTACCGGAGCTACACGCAAAAGCACCTCGATGAACTCACGCTGCTGCGTCAGGCTCGCCAGGTGGGGTTCAATCTTGATGAGTGCGGCGACCTGGTGAACCTGTTTAACAATCCCGCGCGACACAGCGCCGATGTGAAAAGCCGGACCCTCGAGAAGGTCGCCGAAATTGAACGCCATATCCTGGAGTTGCAGAGCATGCGCGATCAGCTGTTGGCGCTGGCAGAGAGCTGCCCCGGGGATGAGAGCGCCGACTGCCCGATCATCGATAATCTTTCCGGCTGCTGCCATCGCAAGGTGAAGGCCTAACCGCGCGCCGGATTGAGCATAAAGACCACCGTCCCGCGATACCAGGGGGAGCGCTGTAGCTGCGCCTCAGCCTGGCGATCCCGTTTGCCGCCCTCTACCAGCCCGAGCTTGAACGGAATGCGCAGCCGGGCAAGCGCGGGCAAATAGGCCTGATAGTTATCTACCGTATGACGGCCCTGATAGCTCTGGATCACCAGTTCATCCACCGCCAGTGTGTTCAGCGTGGCGACATCGCCGGTTTTCGCCCAGTCCAGCAGCCCGGTCACCCCCAGCGCAAATTCAGGCGGCAGCTGCTGGCGAAGTGTGCGCAGAAAGCGAGCGTAATCCGCCAGCTGGTGGGTTGCGGCATCAAAATCGATCTGCAACCCCACCACCTGATTTCCGGCTGCCTGCCAGCGCTGCATTAAACGCACGATTCTCGGCAGGACGGTTGGCGGCACCTCAAGGGTGGTAAAGCGCACGGTTAGCCAGATTGACGGAAACGTCAGGCGGCTGACCGGCAGGCCGAGGCGTTGAAACACCACCTCACCAGGCCGGGCCAGCACTTCACCCTGATGCAGATAGACCGTTTGCGCCGCTTTCAACGCGTCACTGGCTTTCACGCCCGACCAGAGCCAGAAAGCCGGGTGCTCGCCAGCGGTGACGATCTCCGCCTGCGCCTGCCCGGCCAGCAGCGCGGCTACCAGTAATACTTGAGCTTTTGCGCCCACGGGCTGCCCGGATACTGCGTTTTCAACTGCGAGAACCAGCTTTTGCGCTGGGCTTTGTCTACATCTGCGCCGCCACATTCGTTCATGCCGGACGGGGCATAACACATGATGGCCCGATAAAGCGCATAGCTTTTATCTTCTGGCTCTGCCTTCGGAGACGCAATGACCTGCTGATAGTAGGCCTGCCTGTCGAACTGCCCGTAAGGTGCCTTGCGGTGGATCGCCGTCTCCAGTACGTCATTACCCGCGCTGTCTTTCCACAGATCGACATGGGTGTTTGAGGTGCGGAAGAACTCACCCAGACAGTTCAGGGCATGGGCATCGTTGGCGTTCTGGCTGAGCACGTGCACCGTTTCATTCAGGCTACGACAGACGTACCCGGTTTCGGCGGCATCGCCGTTCCAGTCGAAGGCGCTCAGATTCACATCGTCAAACGCTTTGCCCAGAACCGGATGCGTAATGGCGCTGGCGAGCTTTCTGTCTTTTAACCAGTCGCTAAAGCGGTTCTCAGTCAAATCGCGCACCAGCAGGGTATGCAGCGCAATGGTGCGCTCTTCGTTGTTAGGTCCCTGGCTGGCCTGCTGGCGTAACCGCTCGGGGGAGACCACCGTTTTCAGCACCCGCGAGCGAAAACGCAGGTTGGTGATGGCGCTGTCCGCGGCAAAAATAGCCTCTGTGTCGCCGCTAAAGACCAGGGTAGCCGCCAGTTTGGCCTGCACATACTGTTGCTGTTCCGCATCCTGGCTGAGCTTGAGCAATTTGAGCCAGAAATCGCGCGCGGCGGGCCACTGCTTTTGCGCCATCAGCGCTTCGCCATAGAGAACCTGTTCGCTAAAGGTGAGAATGTCGTGCGGCGGGAGCTGTTCTGCCGGTTTGACGGCCTGAAGGATGGCGGCATTGTTATCTGTCGCCTGCCACAGGTTCAGCTGTAAATTGCGCCACAGCGCCAGCTTGCCGCGCTGTTCAAAGGCCGGTTTGCTGGCGTTGAGATCGTCCTGCGTCAGCGTCGGTTTCTCATCGCTGTTCAGGCGAAGGGCGCGCAGCAGCTCAATATAGCTAATCAGCGGCGCATCCGGGAAAGCCTCCCGCACGGCGCGACCGTTGAACTGCATGCCGTAGACATTATCGTATTCGATAACCAGCCCCCGCAGCGCCCCGGCATCGGCAGCCTGCTGGAACTGCTGCTCGTACAGCCCCGCCAGCTGCGGCCACGCCTGCAGATACCAGTTGATGCGGCGCAGCATCCCGCGCGTGGAGTCGGCGTAACGGCCCTCGGGCCAGCGCTGAAGATATGCCTGGGCGGCTTTCTGCGCCTGTTCTGCAGCCGGACGGTCGATGCGATCGATAGTAAAATCGCCATACTCGCCCATGCTGTTCTGGCTACTTTTGTTCAGCGCCGTGCGCATCAGCATATAGTGCGCGGTTTCAGCCAGCCACGGGCGATCGCTGTCGATCAGCGGGGCAAAGGCCCGATCCGCGCCCTCGTAATCCCCGGCATAAAAACGGGCCGCGCCGGTCAGATAGGTTTTATACAGCAGGGCGGTCGAGTCGGCGGGAAGCGTCGCCAGCGAGGCGGAAATCTGCTCATCGGACGCGCCAGCGTAAAGCCCCAGACGCGCCTGCGCCAGGGCATGGCGCTGTTCCGCCGTCAGGGAATCGTCGGCCAGCAGCGCGGCAAAAAACTGACTGAGGCTCCCGGCGTTGTTCGAGACGAAGCGGTTTTCCTGCTCACCATCCTGATCCGTTTCGACTGGCTCAAGCTGCAAGGCGGCCCACTGCTTATTGAGGGGGCTCTCTTCAGCCGGTTTGTCCACGGCTGCGGGAGCCGGATCCTCCAGGTCATCCCACTCCGGGTGGTAGGCAAAATAGACATCCCTGGAGCGGGTAATATCCGCTGGTATCGACTGCACGGGCAAAGTGAAGGATTTGGCTTCACTCAGCAGACGCAGCAGGTTATCGCGAGAGTCGTTGCCGGGCGTCAGCACTGGATCGCCTTTCAGCAGACAGTGCTCATCGCTCCACTTGCAGTCTTCCATATCAAACGAGGCGAATGCCGGTGCGGCGCTCGCCAGTAATGCGCTAACGCTGATTGCCAGCGTCGTCTTCCTGACCATGATGCTATTCCTGTTCTTATCGGGAAAGGGTTCGGATGCGAAGGGTGATCCCTTCGACGGCAACGACCTCGACTTTGGCGCCCGCGCTGAGATCCTCATCGGCAATAACCGGCCAGGAACTGTCGCCCACGCGCATATGGCCGCGCCCGTTTACCAGGGCGCTATCCAGCGTAAACTGCATCCCCACCAGCTGCTGTCCACGCTGGTTGAGCCGGGCATCGGCGGGCTTTTGCCTGCGCACCTGTCTTGAGAGCCAGCGCCACCAGAGCCAGGCGGCGGTCAGGGTCAGCACCGCAAACAGCGCCCCCTGCCACGCCCAGTCGAACGGCAGCAGCCAGACCAGCAGCCCGGTGATCACCGCCGCCACGCCGCTCCACAGCAGGTAGCCGTTGCCGCCGAGCATTTCTGCCGCCAGCAGCAGGCCGCCAAGGCTCAGCCAGAAGACATGCGGATGTGCTGCGATCGTCTCGATCATAATTTGCGCTCATTGCCGCTGTTTTTGATCAGTTCCGCGATGCCACCGATCGCCCCCATCAGGCTGCTGGCATCCAGCGGCATCATCACGACTTTGCTGTTATCCGCCGAACCGATTTGTTGCAGCGCGTCGGTATATTTTTGCGCCACGAAGTAGTTAATCGCCTGGATATCCCCGGCGGCGATCGCCTCCGAGACCATCTGGGTGGCGCGGGCTTCCGCTTCGGCCGACCGTTCGCGAGCCTCAGCCTGTAAAAACGCAGACTGGCGTTCGCCCTCGGCTTTGAGGATCTGTGACTGTTTTTCCCCTTCGGCCTTCAGGATCTCTGCCTGGCGCACCCCTTCGGCTTCCAGAATATAGGCGCGTTTGGTTCGCTCGGCCTTCATCTGGGCGTTCATGGAGGTAATTAACTCTGCGGGTGGACGCACGTCGCGAATCTCAATACGGGTGACTTTGATGCCCCATGGATTAGTGGCTTCATCCACGATGTGCAGCAGGCGGGTATTGATGCTGTCGCGCTGGGAGAGCATTTCGTCCAGCTCCATCGAGCCGAGAACGGTACGGATATTGGTCATGGTTAAATTGATGATGGCCAGCTCAAGGTTGCTCACCTCGTAGGCGGCTTTTGGCGCGTCAATGACCTGAATAAAACAGACCGCGTCGATAGTGACGTTGGCGTTATCTCTGGAGATAACCTCCTGGGACGGGATATCAAGCACCTGTTCCATCATATTGATCTTGCGACCAATGCGATCCATAAAGGGGACGACCAGGCTTAAGCCCGGCTGCAGCGTGTTGGTGTAACGACCAAAACGCTCAACCGTCCATTGATAGCCCTGAGGGACAATTTTCACCCCGGCGGCCACAATGACCAGCGCGACGAAGATCAGAATAGGGATGACGATGAACATATAAAACCTCCTGTTTTGCATTCCTTGTTGCGATAACAACTGTTCGTTTGTTGTTCATTAGTATACCGACAAACAGGCATAAATTCGCGCGGAATCAACGAGGCGGGCGGGATCCAGACATAAAAACGCCCCGCTAAATATGGCGGGGCGAGATAAAAACAGCAAGGTGTGGCTGGCCCGGCGAGCAACGTGCCGCCGGGCTGGTTAGAGTGATCAGTACAGCAGGGCGTACAGCTTACGGCGATAGGTCGAGGCCAGTGAATCGCCCGTACCGAGCGCCGCCAGAATTTCCTGGAACATTTTACGCGCCTGGCCATCAGCGGCAGCCAGATCGGTTTTCAGATGGCTGAACAGCAGCTCCAGCGCCTCTTCGTTGCGACCAACCTGATGCAGCTGCAGTGCCAGCTGGCTGGCCAGCGCGGCATCGGCAGGGTTAGCGGCAACCTGCTGCTGCAGCTGCTGAATTTCCGGGGTATCCGCGGCTTGTTTCAGCAGTTCAATCTGCGCTACCAGACCCTGGTAACGGGTATCCTGATCCTGTAGCGGGATGGTCTTCAGCACGACTTCGGCATCTTCGGAGCGTTTCAGGATAATCAGCGTTTCTGCCAGCAGCAGACCGGTCTCGCTGTTCTGACCGGAGAGTTGCCAGGCCTCTTTCAGCAGCGGCAGGGCTTCGTCGTGTTTGCCTTCGGCCATCAGGGCCGCCGCCTGCTGTGCTTTCAGCTCATCTTCGCGTGGCAGGACTTTATCCAGCAGGGCGCGGATCGCCTCTTCCGGCTGTGGCCCCTGGAAACCATCAACCGGCTGGCCGTTCTGGAACAGATAAACCGTTGGGATGGCGCGCAGGCCAAACTGCGAGGCGATCATCTGTTCAGCGTCGCAATCCAGTTTTGCCAGAATAAACTGACCGTTGTACTGGGCTGCCAGCTTCTCGAGCACCGGCGTCAGCTCCAGACAGTGCTGACTACGTTCAGACCAGAAGTAGAACAGCACCGGCTTGGTCATTGACTGTTCAAGGGTCTGGTGCAGGTTTGCTTCGGTAATGTTGACAATATTCTGTACGGACATGCGTCATTCTCGGTTATGAGTTTTTATTTACATGGGGGCGTGGCGCGTGGCTTCAACTCAGCCCTGTAAAATTTTGTCCATCATCCGGCCGGGCAGCAGGCGCTTCAGCAGGCCGACGGCGTGGGTCACCAGCGTGACCGGATAACGCATTTTGGGGTTTTTGCTCTCAAAAGCATGGCGCACTTTGGCGACGACTGCCTCCGGCCCCAGCGTAAAACGTGCGGCAATACCCGGATTTTCTACCGGTTTATCGGCCTGGGTCTGGTTAACGTTGTCGGTAAAGCGGGTGCGGATTGGCCCCGGTTCAATCAGGCTGACCTTAATGCCGCTGTGGCGCAGCTCCATGCGCAGCGCATCTGACCAGGCCTCCAGCGCGTACTTGCTGGCGGCATAAGCCCCGCGGCCTGGCGTAGAGATCAGCCCCATCACCGAGGAGGTCATCACAATCCGCCCTTCGCCGTGCGGCAACATGGCAGGCAGCAGGCGCATGGTGAGCTGGTGAACGCCAAAAAAGTTGGCGGAAAATTGCTGTTCAAGCTGCTGGCGGGTCACGCTCTGCAAGGGGCCGTAAACGCCGAAACCGGCATTGTTAAACAGCCCATACAGACGATTATTGGTAAGAGCGATCACCTCATCGGCGGCGCGCTCAATGCTGTCGGTACAATCCAGATCCAGCAATACGCCAGTTAACCCCATGCCGTTCATCCGTTCAACGTCTTCGGGTTTGCGGCAGGCGGCCAGCACCCAGAATCCCTGACGCTTGAGTTCAAGGGCGCTTTCAAGGCCAATTCCGCTGGAACATCCTGTTATTAAGACCGATTTTTGCATAACTTTACCTGTCAGGATCTCCGCTGAATTACGAGTCATGTTTAACTAAAGGAGCCAGCCGGGTTGCCATCCAGTCGGCAATAAACGGCTGTGCATCCCGATTGGGGTGAATACCGTCATCCTGCATCCACTGCGGCTTCAGATAGACCTCTTCCATAAAAAAGGGCAGCAGCGGAATATCGAACTCTTTGGCAAGCTTCGGATATATCGCGCTGAAGGTTTCATTATAACGACGACCATAGTTAGCAGGCAGACGAATTTGCATTAACAGCGGCTGGGCGTTCGCCGCGCGGATCTGCTGCAAAATTTTGCGCAGCGTCTGCTCGGTCTGCTGAGGCTGGAAGCCGCGCAGACCGTCATTGCCGCCCAGTTCCACCAGCACCCAGCGCGGCTGGTGCTGTTTCAGCAGGGCAGGCAGACGAGAAAGCCCTTGCTGGGAGGTATCGCCGCTGATGCTGCCGTTAATAACCGAGGTTTGGGTCTGCCATTTATCGTTCAGTAGGGCAGGCCAGGCGGCGTTGGCCGCCATCCGGTAGCCCGCGCTGAGGCTGTCGCCCAGAATTAATAACGTGTCCGCCGCCGCGGCGCGAAATGTCATCAGAATCAGAAACAGGAAGGGCAAATGCCAGCGGAAAACATTGTTGAAGTTCATCATCTTAAGAAGTCCGTGGGTCAGGGTGAGCACGAGCTTTCCATCCTCACCGGAGTTGAACTCATTGTCAAACGCGGGCAGAGCATCGCCCTGATTGGTGAGTCGGGTTCCGGCAAATCCACCCTGCTGGCGATCCTCGCCGGTCTGGATGACGGCAGCAGCGGTGAGGTCCATCTGGTCGGGCAACCGCTGCATCAGCAGGATGAAGAGGCGCGCGCCGCCCTGCGAGCCAAGCACATTGGCTTTGTTTTCCAGTCGTTTATGTTGATCCCCACCCTCAATGCGCTGGAGAACGTTGAGCTGCCGGGTTTGCTTCGCGGCGAGAATACGACCCAGAGCCGGGCGGGCGCTAAGGCCCTGCTGGAGCAATTGGGGCTGGGTAAGCGCCTTGATCACCTTCCGGCGCAACTCTCCGGCGGTGAGCAGCAGCGCGTGGCGCTGGCCCGGGCGTTCAATGGCCGCCCGGACGTGCTCTTTGCCGACGAACCCACCGGTAACCTCGATCGCCAGACCGGGGACAAAATTGCCGATCTGCTGTTCTCCCTGAACCGTGAGCACGGCACCACGCTGATCCTTGTCACCCACGATCCGCAGCTGGCGGCCCGCTGTGACCGCCGCCTGCGGCTGGTCAACGGTGAACTGCAGGAGGAAGCATGATTGCCCGCTGGTTCTGGCGCGAATGGCGCTCCCCCTCGCTGCTGATCGTCTGGCTGGCGTTAAGCCTGGCGGTGGCCTGCGTGCTGGCGCTCGGCAGCGTCAGCGATCGGATGGAAAAGGGACTTAGCCAGCAAAGCCGCGAGTTTATGGCGGGCGACCGGACCTTACGCAGCTCCCGCGAGGTGCCGCAGGCATGGCTTGATGAGGCCAGAAAAACGGGGCTGAAGGTCAGCGAGCAGCTGAGTTTCCAGACCATGACCTTTGCCGCCGACACCCCACAACTGGCGAGCGTGAAGGCCGTGGATGATATTTATCCGATGTACGGCGCGTTGCAGACCAACCCGCCGGGCCTGAAACCAGCCCCGGGCACGGTGCTACTGGCCTCGCGTCTGATGGCACTCCTGAATTTGAAAACCGGCGACAGCATCGACGTCGGGGATGCCACGCTCAAAATTGCCGGGGAAGTGGTTCAGGAGCCGGACTCCGGCTTTAACCCCTTCCAGATGGCGCCGCGCCTGCTGATGAATACCGCGGATGTGGCAAAAACCGGGGCGGTCCAGCCCGGGAGCCGCGTCACCTGGCGTATTAAGTTTGGCGGCACGCCCGCCCAACTGGCGAGTTACGAGAAGTGGCTGCTGCCGCAGCTGAAGGCGGAGCATCGCTGGTCCGGGATGGAACAGGAGGACGGCGCGCTCGGTAAGTCGCTGGAGCGTTCCCAGCAGTTCCTGCTGCTCTCGGCGCTGCTGACGCTGCTGCTGGCCGTGGCGGCCGTGGCGGTGGCGATGGGCCACTACTGCCGCAGCCGCTACGACCTGGTGGCGATCCTCAAAACGCTGGGGGCGGGCAGGGCGCAGCTGCGTAAGCTGATTGTCGGCCAGTGGCTGATGGTGCTCGCGCTCTCTGCCGTGACCGGCGGGGCGATGGGCCTGCTGTTTGAAAAGGTGTTGATGGTACTGCTTAAGCCGGTACTGCCCGCCGCGCTGCCGCCTGCCAGCCTCTGGCCGTGGCTGTGGGCCGTCGGCGCGATGATCGTCATCTCGCTGCTGGTGGGGCTGCGTCCTTACCGCCTGCTGCTGGCGACCCAGCCGCTGCGCGTCCTGCGCCGCGATGTGGTCGCCAGCGTCTGGCCGCTGAAATTTTATCTGCCGGTTATCGTGATGGTGGTAGTAGCCCTACTCGCCTGGCTGATGGGCGGTAGCATGTTGCTGTGGGCGGTGCTGGCCGGAGCGATAGTGCTGGCCCTGCTCTGTGGCATGCTGGGCTGGATGCTGCTCAGCGTTCTGAAAGGGCTGACGGTGAAGTCGCTGCCGGTGCGTCTGGCGGTGAACCGCCTGCTGCGCCAGCCGTGGTCGACCCTTAGCCAGCTGTCGGCGTTTTCGCTGTCGTTTATGTTGCTGGCGCTGCTGCTGGTGCTGCGCGGCGACCTGCTGGATCGCTGGCAACAGCAGCTCCCGCCGGAAAGCCCGAACTATTTCCTGATTAACATCGCCCCGGAGCAGATCGCCCCGCTGAAGGAATTCCTTGCGGAGCACCAGGTTATCCCCGAGTCGTATTATCCCATCGTGCGGGCGCGCCTGACTCAGATTAACGGTCAATCGACCGAGGGCAATAAAGATGAATCCCTTAACCGCGAGCTGAATCTGACCTGGCAGGATAAACGCCCGGATCATAACCCGATCACTGCCGGCAGCTGGCCGCCGAAAGCGGGGGAGGTGTCGATGGAGGAAGGGCTGGCGAAACGCCTCAACGTCGGGCTGGGTGATACGGTGACCTTTACTGGCGATACGCAGGACTTCAGCGCGAAAGTCACCAGCCTGCGCAAGGTTGACTGGGAGAGCCTGCGGCCGAACTTCTTCTTTATCTTCCCTTCCGGGGCGCTGGACGGGCAGCCCCAGAGCTGGCTGACCAGCTTCCGCTGGGAGAACGGCAACGGCATGCTCACCCAGCTTAACCGCGAGTTCCCGACGATCAGCCTGCTGGATATCGGCGCGATCCTGAGACAGGTCGGACAGGTACTGGAGCAGGTGAGCCGGGCGCTGGAGGTGATGGTGGTGCTGGTCACGATTTGCGGCGTGCTGCTGCTGCTGGCGCAAGTGCAGGTCGGGATGCGTCAGCGTCATCAGGAGCTGGTGGTCTATCGCACCCTGGGGGCAGGTAAAAAGCTGCTGCGTACCACGCTGTGGAGCGAGTTTGCCCTGCTGGGACTGGTGGCAGGCCTGGTGGCGGCCATTGGCGCAGAAACGGCGCTGGCGGTGCTACAGACCCGGGTGTTCGACTTCCCGTGGGAGCCTGACTGGCGGCTGTGGGTGATCCTTCCGCTCTGCGGGGCGGTGATGCTCTCGCTGTGCGGCGGCTGGCTGGGTGCTCGTTTGCTGAAAGGCAAAGCCCTGTTCCGTCAGTTCTCTGGTTAATTCCCCTCTACAGTCATAACGCGCCGGTTAATATACCGGCGCATTCCACTTAAGTAGCATAAAAAGATAACTCCTTGAATTTTAGTGGCACAAATCATTAAAAACCGGGCAACACGGGCAGATAAATCCTGGTTAATATTCACCTGCTAAATAAATGGCAGTGTGTCTATCAAGGAAAAATAATGACCATAACAAAAAAAGCGCTGGCGGTTGCGATCGGCGCGGCAGTGGCATTGGCGTCTTTTGCATCCCAGGCTGAAATCACCGTACTGAAACAGGATTCCCAGGCAGGTAACCCGCTGAGCCGCCTGAACTTCACCGTGGGCGGCAGTATTCGTCCGCAGTTCCAGAACATGACCGGCGACGACGGCAAGAACAGCTATAAGCGTAACGGTTTTGATGGCGGCACCCGTTTCCGTTTCGCGGCAGATTATTACCTGTTTGATGACATCAGCTGGATCAGCTACTACGAGCTGGGCGTGAACATTCCGGCCCAGTTCGACTGGGATAATCACCATGCTGATGGCGCGCACGACACCTCCCGTCGTATGCTCTACACCGGCCTGAAAAGCGACACCTGGGGCACCCTGACCTTCGGTCAGCAGAACAGCGTTTACTATGATGTGGTTGGCGCGAAAACCGATATCTGGGATTACGACATGATCGGCCAGGCACCGGGTAACGGCATCAACGGTGATTACGACGGCTCTTACCGTTCACGCCAGATGCTGAAGTACAAGAAAACCCTCGGCGATGCCGACATCTACGCCTCTTACCTGTTCGAAGACAGCGAATACCTGCCAGGCAATGGCCTGCGTTACAAGCGTAAAGGCGGCGGCTCGCTGGGTCTGGATTATCGTCTGACCACCGACCTGACCTGGGGCGCCGCGTGGAACTACACCCGCGCAGACATGCGTAACCCGGATAACGGCGACAGCAAGTCCTGGGATCAGAATATCCTCGGCACCGCGCTGAGCTGGACCCCGGACAACTGGACCTTCTCCGCGGGCGGCGGCTGGTATCAGAACTTCATGACCAGCAAAAAAGTGTCGGTAAACGACTACTTCGCGGGTGATGCGTGGGGTATTGAGTACTTTGCGGGCTATAAATTCCCGATTGGTCAGTATGCGGTGAAATCCATCCAGCCTTACTTCATGGGTGACCGTATTGAGACCATGAATGGCCGCAACTATCAGCGCATCGACAACGGCGTGGGTATTAGCTTCCAGCTGGATTACGGTTTCCGTGTTGATTACGAACACGTATTCACCTCCAGCACCGACGACCTGGGTGACATGAACCTGGTGCGTCTGCGTTACGACTTCTGACCCTCACCCTCTCTCTGAAAGGGAGAGGGAAGCGTCGGGCAGAACCTGTAGGCCGGATAAGCATGAGCGCATCCGGCTTTTTATTAGCGATTCAACCACTCCGCAACGTCTGCATAGGTTCCGCGATAAACAATCTTCTCTGCTTTTTTCTCAAGCTGATAGCGATACATCGGATCGTAATAATCATTGAGCAGCGGTGCCAGCCAGGTGAAATGCGCCTCGGTATTGCCGGTGCGCTGCTGTTCATCCAGGGCGGTATCCAGCAGGGCGGTAAATTCAGCATAGCGCTGTAATCCCAGCCGACGGCGGATGGCAAACAGGCCGTGGTGCAGATACTCGCTGTACTCTTGCCAGCCTGCCTCTTCGCCCCGCGCGGTGCGAAAGGCCCGCCACATTAGCGCGAAATACTCCTCGCGCAGGCGCTCAAGGCGCACCTCGAACGGATCCTCGACCACCGCAATCGGCGATTGCACCATGCGGTCACGCAGGCATTCTGGCAGGTGGTTGGAGCCAATCATTCGCCCCTCGTCTTCCAGTACCCAGCGCGCGGCGTCTCTCTTCAGCAGTTCCACCGCGAGATGATTTTCAAAGCTTGCCTGCGAACGCTGCGGCGTCAGCGTGCGGCCAAAAGACGAGCCGCGATGGTGCGCCAGACCTTCAAGATCGATGCCGTCAGGCCGGGCCTTCACCAGCAGCGTTTTGCCGCTCCCCGTACAGCCGCCAATCAGCACCATCGGCTTTTGCACCTGCTCAACGGTAGCCTGCATCGCTGCCTGACGCAGGGCTTTATAGCCGCCACGAATCAGCGGGTAATCGACCCCCGCCGCCTGCAGCCACGACTGCACAATGTGCGAGCGCTGCCCGCCCCGGGCGCAGCAGAGATAGCCCTGAGGTTGCGCAAGGCAGGCGGTGCGCCAGGCTTCGAGCCGCTGCTCGCGCGTCTCGCCGCTTACCAGCCGATGGCCGAGCGCCAGCGCCGCTTCCGGCCCCTGGCGTTTATAGCAGGTGCCCACGGCGGCGCGTTCGTCGTTATTCATTAATGGCAGGTTGATTGCCGCAGGCATGGCACCCTGGGTAAATTCCACGGGCGCACGCACGTCGATTAACGGCGTGTCGGCGGCAAGTATGGCGCGGTAGTCCGTCCCATCGTTCATAAGGATCCCTCAAAACAGCGATGGGCAGGATTTTACGCCGGGGAAGGGGAATAGCAACTCCCCGGCGGTGGGGCTTAGCGGAGTGTTGCCTGCGCCCAGGCGATGCCGCTTGCGTACTCCGGCGGCAGCAGAGGCACAATGGCTTCCAGCGTCGCGCTAAGGCGAGGGATATCGCCGTCGTTCAGGTTAAGATGGCCAACCTTACGACCCGGACGAACCTCTTTGTCGTACCAGTGCAGATGCACCAGCGGGAGTTTCAGCCAGTCATAGTTCAGATCGGTGCCGATCAGGTTGATCATCACCGACGGGCTATTGACCACCGGCGGCGGCAGCGGCAGGCCGGTGATGGCGCGCAGGTGCAGTTCAAACTGGCTAATGGAAGCGCCGTTTTGCGTCCAGTGGCCGCTGTTGTGCACGCGCGGTGCCAGCTCGTTGATCAGAAGACCTTCAGGAGTGACGAAGCACTCCATCGCCATCACGCCAACGTAGCCCAGCTCCTGCATAATGGCCGAGAGCATGCTTTCGGCCTGTGCCTGCTGGGCCGCATTGGCCTGCGGGAAGACCACGCTGGTGCGCAGAATGCCGTCCTGATGCAGGTTGTGGGTCAGGGGATAAAAGACGGTGCTGCCGTCGTGGGCGCGGGCACCTACCAGCGACACTTCACCGCTAAAGTTAATACCCTGCTCAACGATGCACTCACCATAGCACTCATCCGGCAGCTGGTCGGTTTCACTGGCGCGCAGACGCCACTGGCCGCGTCCGTCGTAGCCACCAACGCGGCGCTTGACGATCGCCAGTTCACCCAGCGTGGCAAAGACGTCAGGCCACTGGCCTTTCTCCGTCAAAAGCTGCCACGGAGCGGTGGCGAGGTGCAGATTATCGAACAGCTGTTTTTGCGTCAGACGGTCGGCAATGATCGGGAAGACGTCGCGGTTAACGAAGGCATTATGGCGCGCCAGCTCCCGGGTTAACGGGGTCTCTGGCCAGCGCTCAATCTCTGCGGTGATCACGCTTTGCTGGAACGGTACGGCTTCGGGTTCATCATCCAGCCCGACCGGCCAGACGGCGATACCCAATGGTTCACCGGCCTGACGCAGCATCCGGCCTAACTGACCGTTACCGAGGACGCAAACCTGCTTCATGCCGCACCTCGCGGATCCGGGTTCTCCAGCACCTCGTCGGTCTGGGCGGTACGCCATGCGACCAGACGCTGATGCAGTTCTTTATCGTGCGTCGCCAGGATCTGTGCCGCCAGCAGGGCGGCGTTAGCGGCACCCGCTTTGCCAATCGCCAAAGTGCCCACCGGGATGCCGCGCGGCATCTGCACGATGGAGTAGAGGCTATCGACACCGCTCAGGGCAGCGCTTTGTACCGGGACGCCGAGCACCGGCACCAGGGTTTTGGCGGCAATCATGCCGGGCAGATGCGCGGCCCCGCCGGCACCGGCAATAATCACCTGATAGCCGTTCTCTTCCGCACCTTCGGCGAAGCTGAACAGTTTATCGGGGGTGCGGTGTGCGGAAACCACTTCAACGTGGTGAGGAACATTCAGGATGTCAAAGATTTCGGCGGCGAACTGCATGGTAGCCCAGTCGCTTTTGGACCCCATCACGATGGCGACACGCGCCGGATTATTGCTGGAAGACATGCGTCTTAAAACTCCTGTGGTGCACAACTCTCGGCTTTTGAGGTGACAGAGAATAGCACGATACACAGGCAAGGAAAACGGTTGCGCGGCTAAAACTTCAGCCAAAGTCGGTCTCTTGCTGCAATAAAAAAGACCGCCTTTCGGCGGTCTTTCACAGGATACCTGAACCCTTTTTACAGGAGATTGCCTGCGGTCAGGTTCTCTTTGTCGAAGGCATGGTTCACATCAATATGATTGTGATGGATCGCCGTGTCGATATTCGAACCCGCCTCCGGTGTGGAGACAGGATGCGCTGCAGCCATTGCGCCAGATGACAGTGTTGCGGCCAGCAGCAGGGCGCTGACGATGCTGATATTTTTCATTCTCTTTTCCTTCTTCATCGTATTGTCGCTGTCGCGGGTGTGTTATCTGGCGGCACGGCAATCAGTTAAATTATTTGGTCAGTTCAGCGGTCATGTGCACGCGGTTGTCGAACTGGGCGCTGGTGATTTTGTAAGCAGCGCCTTCTTTAGCAGCCTGCGCGGCGATATTGGCTTCGGCACGGTCAAGGGTAGAGGCGGTGGTGCTGATGCTCTGCGCAAAAGAACCGAAAGAGATCAGAGACAGAGCGGCAACTGCAACGAAAGTTTTGATGGATTTCATGGTCGTATTCCTTAAGCGTTTTTGTTTGGGATAGGGCGTTGTTGCCCTGATGTGAGTAATCATAGGCCGACCAGAGTGTGATTAAAATCAAAACAATTTGCGGTTACAGTTCAAAAAAATTGAATGAATTTCAGGCAGGGATTTTAGAACGGGAAAGCGATCAGCTCTACGCCATCCGGCGTGACCTTGATCATCGAACCTTCGGTATGCCAGGCCCCTAACACCACGCGATGGGCGGGTTTATCGTTGACGGTCAGGTCGTGCATATACGGGCGATGGGTATGGCCGTGGATCAGCCACTGAACCTGGTGTTTTGCCATCACGCTGGCGACGGCCTGGGGATTCACATCCATGATGGTCATGGATTTGCTGCTGTTGGCGGCTTTGCTCCCGGCGCGCATCTTCGCGGCGATGCGGCTGCGGATAAACAGCGGCAGGGCGAGAAACAGGGTCTGGATCCAGGGGGTATGCACTTTGGCGCGAAACGCCAGATAACCGGTATCGTCGGTGCAGAGCGTGTCGCCATGCATGATCAGAATGTTGCGGCCATACAGGTCGAGGACGGTCTCTTCTGCCAGCAGGGTCATGCCGCAATCACGGGCGTAGCGCTTGCCGAGCAGAAAGTCGCGGTTGCCATGGACAAAAAAGCAGGGAACGCCGGAATCCACCAGCGCCTTGATGGCAATGGCTATTTCGCGGTGCAGCGGGTTTGGGTCGTCATCGCCAATCCAGGCTTCGAACAGATCCCCGAGGATATAAAGCGCATCGGCGTGGCGGGCTTCACCCTGTAAAAAACGCAGAAAACCGGCGGTGATCGCCGGTTCTTCTGTTTGCAGATGCAGATCTGCAATAAAGAGTGTCGCCACGAATTATTCGCTGACGGTCACGCTTGTGATCACGACGTCTTCTTTTGGAACGTCCTGGTGCATACCGCTGCGGCCAGTAGAAACGCCTTTGATCTTATCAACCACGTCCATGCCTTCAGCGACTTCTGCGAACACGCAGTAGCCCCAACCCTGCAGGCTTTCGCCGGAGAAGTTCAGGAAGTCGTTGTCCGCGACGTTGATGAAGAACTGTGCGGTTGCAGAGTGCGGAGCCTGAGTACGGGCCATTGCCAGCGTACCACGCGTGTTTTTCAGACCGTTGTTAGCTTCGTTTTTGATGGCTGCTTTGGTCTCTTTCTGGTTCATACCAGGTTCAAAACCGCCGCCCTGAATCATGAAGCCATTAATGACACGGTGGAAGATGGTGTTGTCGTAGAAACCTTCGCGGCAGTAGTCCAGGAAGTTTTTAACTGTTTCAGGCGCTTTGTCATCAAAGGTTTTGATTACGATATCGCCATGATTAGTGTGGAAAGTAACCATTTTTGCATCCTGTTCCGTTATAGTGGTGCTTCGACCCCTCGGGGGGCCACAATAAGCGCTTGTTATAGCATAACCTCACGGCGCGATCACCTTGCATTGTTGGCGGCTTCGGGTTTGAATTACGGTTACACGCCGCATCCCTTTAAATGATTTTGCGTGTAGAATACGCCGTTTTCGTCCACACACGTCTCACATGGAATCTTCGATGTTAAAAATCTTCAACACACTGACGCGCCAAAAAGAGGAATTCAAACCTATTCATGCCGGGGAAGTCGGCATGTACGTGTGTGGTATTACCGTTTACGATCTCTGTCATATTGGTCATGGCCGGACCTTTGTCGCCTTCGACGTGGTGTCACGCTATCTGCGTTTCCTCGGGTACAACCTTAAGTATGTACGCAATATCACCGATATCGACGACAAAATTATCAAGCGCGCTAATGAAAACGGCGAGAATTTCGTCGCATTAGTCGATCGTATGATCGCCGAAATGCATAAAGATTTCGATGCGCTGAATATCCTGCGCCCGGACCTGGAGCCGCGTGCGACGCACCATATTCCTGAGATCATCGAGATCACCGAACAGCTGATCGCCAAAGGTCACGCCTACGTGGCAGATAACGGCGACGTGATGTTCGATGTACCGACCGATCCGCATTACGGTCAACTCTCCCGTCAGGACCTGGATCAGCTGCAAGCCGGTGCTCGCGTGGATGTGGTTGACGTGAAGCGTAACCCAATGGACTTCGTACTGTGGAAGATGTCCAAAGAGGGCGAGCCAAGCTGGCCGTCGCCGTGGGGCGCGGGCCGTCCGGGTTGGCACATCGAATGTTCGGCCATGAACTGCAAACAGCTGGGTAATCATTTCGATATTCACGGCGGCGGTTCAGACCTGATGTTCCCGCACCATGAAAACGAAATTGCCCAGTCCACCTGCGCGCACGACGGCGAGTATGTGAACTACTGGATGCACTCCGGGATGGTGATGATTGACCGCGAGAAGATGTCCAAATCGCTGGGCAACTTCTTCACCGTGCGCGACGTGCTGAAGTATTACGATGCCGAAACCATTCGCTACTTCCTGATGTCCGGCCACTATCGTAGCCAGCTGAACTACAGCGAAGAGAACCTCAAGCAGGCGCGTTCCGCCCTGGAGCGTCTGTATACCGCGCTTCGCGGGACCGACACCTCCGTACCTGCAGCCGGTGGCGAGGCGTTCGAAGCCCGTTTTGTCGAGGCGATGAACGACGACTTCAACACCCCGGAAGCATACTCGGCGCTGTTTGATATGGCCCGTGAAGTCAACCGCCTGAAAGGGGAAGATGCGCATGCCGCTAACGCCCTGGCCTCCCATATGCGTAAGCTGGCTGGCGTGCTGGGTCTGCTGGAGCAGGCACCGGAAGTGTTCCTGCAGAGCGGTGCCCAGGCCGATGACGGCGAAGTCGCGGAGATCGAAGCGCTGATTAAAGCCCGACTGGAAGCACGTCAGGCGAAAGACTGGGCCGCAGCCGACGCCGCGCGTAACCGTCTTACCGAGATGGGTATCATTCTGGAAGATGGCCCGCAAGGGACCACCTGGCGCCGTAAGTAAGTCTGTAACGCCCAGCGGCGCTTCGCTTGCCGGGCCGACAAATGCATGAAGACAGGCCGGGTAAGGCGTAGCCGCCACCCGGCTTTTTTAACGCCGTTTCCACCACAACATCCCCATCAGGATCGCCCCCGGTAACCACACCCACAGCAGCTCCGAGAGAATCACCTGATGCCCGTACGGCGTGGTGTAGCGCGACAGCGCAAAGGGCGCGACCTTGATCACCTGCCAGGGGGCGAAGAAACGTTCATCCGACCAGGGCCACAGCCAGCCAACCCCTTTCCCGCCCGTCGTCACCGAGTCCAGCAGGCTGTGTGACAGCAGCGATACCGTTAAAAACAGCCAACAGCGCATCAGGCTGGCCCTGAACCAGCGTCGGCCGATTAACACGCAGAGTAGGGGTACCACAAAGGCGAACAGAAGGGAGTGGGTAAAGCCGCGATGATCAAAAATATTGCCGTAGGCGACGCCAAACTTAAACGACAGCACGTCGGCATCCGGCAGCATGGCGAGGACAACCCCGGCGAACAGCAGGCGAGGGGGAATAACCCGGGTGCCCAGTCCCAGTCCGAGGCAAATCGGCACAGCGGCGTGGGTAATGATCGTTGGCATAAAAATTATCCATGGCAAAGCATGGAAATATAGCAGAGCGCGGTGGAAGTCAGGCCCGGGCGTAAATCTGAATCAGGCCGATTCCCTTGCGATTAACTGCCCCGACAGGGTAATGCGCTGGGTTTGCAGTTCAGGCTCTTTCAGCTTGCGGATCATCAGCCCCGCCGCCTGACGGCCCGTCTCTTCGCTGGCGGAGGAGACATAGGTAAAAGACGGAGAGGTGAGATTGACGTGCAGCATATCTTCAAACCCTACCAGCGCCACCTGCTGGGTGAGAAACACATCTTTTCCTACCGTGCGGCCCACGTGGTGAATACCGGAGATAGAGCCGATCATTGCATCCGGCGAGTGGCAGAGCAGGGCGGTGATGGTGTTGTTTTTCTCCAGCAACTGACGGGTGGCGAAACTCACCGCCTGGGTGTCGTCGCTGCAGGCCGGGGCAGATTCGTCGCGGAACACAAGCCCGTTTTGCGTCATCGCGCTGCGAAAACCCAGCAGGCGCTGCTCGCGGATAAGATCCCCTTCCCGGCCGCCGATGTAGGCGATATTGCGATGGCCGCGCTCAATCAGGTAGCGGGTCGCCAGATGCGCTGCCTGGCGATTATCGCGCATCACCAGATTGCAGGTTTCATCCAGTAGCGACTGCGACACCGCAACCAGCGGCAACGGACACTGACGGATCAATGTCGGCAGGGTGGCATGTCGCGTGTCGGACGCCAGGTAGATCACCCCGGCGACACCCTGCTGCTTAAAGGAGAGCAGGCAGCGCTCGAGATGTTCGCCATCATTCAGCGGCTGGCCGAGAAAAACCATAAAACCCTGCTTCTCCAGCTCCTGAACGATGCTCGCCATCACTTTGATGGAAAAACTGTCGCTGAAATCGCGCAGGATCAGACCGATAAGATTCGAGGTGTTGGCGCGGAGGTTGGCGGCGGCCACGTTATGGACGTAGCCCAGGGCGGTGATGGCGGCGTGAACTTTTTCAATCGTCGCCTCGGAGATCTTTCCTTTCTGACGCAGAACCAGCGAGACGGTGGAGACCGAAACGCCTGCCTCTCTGGCGACATCAATGATGCTGACCTTCTTCACATCTTCTCCCTGAAATGCCTGATAAGACAACGTCTCCCGTAAGAGTACAGGAGACGTGTCGGTCAGGCAGCTTATTATTTACCGATCATGGTGGACATCGTCTGGGCGATAAACTGCGCCCGGGCGCCAAAGATAACCTGGATGCCAGAGTCACCGACGAAGACCACGCCGCGTGCGCCGAGGCCATTCAGACCGTCTTTATCCACCATCTCGCTCTTCGCCACTTCCAGACGCAGACGGGTGATGCAGGAGCCGACAGAGTCGATGTTCTGCGCGCCGCCCAGCAGGCCGATAATTTCGGTGGCGATTTCGTTGTCGGTCTTATCATCCGCGTTAGCCGTCACTTCGGTGCGGCCCGGCGTTTTCACGTCGAAACGACGGATCACAAAGCGGAAGGTGAAGTAGTAAATCAGCGCCATCGGAATACCGATGATGATGGCGTTGAGGAAGTTGGTCTGGTAGCCGTTAAACGACGGCAGGATCCCGAACGACAGGTAGTCGATAAAGCCGGCAGAGAAGGATTTGGCGATATGCGCATGCATCAGATACATGGTCATGTAGGCCAGGCCCGCCATGATGGCGTTAAAGACATAGAGGATCGGTGCCACGAAGATAAAGGTGAACTCTACCGGCTCGGTGATCCCGGTCAGGAAGCAGGTCAGCGCCGCAGAGAACAGGATACCGGCAGCGATCTTTTTATTTTTGGTGTGCGCTTCGTGGTACATCGCCAGACAGGCGGCAGGCAGCGCGAACAGCATCAGCGGGAACTCCCCCTGCATGAACTTACCGGCGTTCTGGTAGGTATCGCTGCTGAAGGATTTGGTGCCTTCTTCCAGCATTTTGAACCAGATAGTCTGGTCGCCGTGGATCACCTGGCCTGCCTGCGTGGTGTAATCCCCGAACGAGTACCAGAAAGAGGGGTACCAGATGTGGTGCAAACCCAGCGGGATCAGCGCGCGTTCCACCAGACCAAAGATAAAGGTCGATGCCGCCTGGTTATCCCCGTTCACCACCACCGACAGGGCGTCGATACCGGCCTGGATATGTTGCCAGATATAGGGCAGCAGCAGGCCCATCACAAAGGACAGGAACGCCGTGGCAATGGCGACAAAACGCTTACCGGAGAAGAAGCCGAGGAACTCTGGCAACTGCATGGTGTGGAAGCGGTTGTAACACCAGGCGGCGAGAATACCGCACAGCAGGCCACCAAAGACGCCCATCTGCAGCGTCGGGATGCCCACCACCATGGCGTATTTACCACCCTGGGAGGCCATCTCCGGCGTAATGCCGAGCACGGTGCCGATGGTGATGTTGGTGACAAACACCGCCACCGCCGCTGACAGCGCCGCGATACCGGATTCAGATGCCAGCCCCACGGCCGAGCCGATGGCAAACAGCATCGGCAGGTTATCAAAGATAACGCCGCCCGCATTCATCATCAGCGGCAGATGGAACTTATCCCCGAAGGCCAACAGCAGGCCCGCAGCAGGAAGCAGTGAGATTGGCAGCATTAAGGCGCGACCAATCATCGATAATTTCGACAGCGATTTAACAAACCCTGATATCAGACTCATGCTGATTTCCCCCGAGTGCGCTCTGTGAGCGCTTGTTATAGTGAGTAGAACGTTTTAGTAGAACGTTCTACTTATCGTGAGGAAAGCCTGAATTTCGCGCAACTGAATTTTCACATTTCAACAGATGAAATAGTGATTATTTGAAGTCGATCGATAATTAACCGTGATGGTCATGGGGGATTGTTGAGGAAAGCTGCCGGGTGGCGGCTGGCGCCTTGCCCGGCATGGCGTTTGACTCCTCCCCGTTTGGGGGAGAGGAGGGGTAAGCGCACTCAGGCAGTAATGGTGACGCTCTGGCCTTCAAAACTCACGGTCTGCCCGGCAACAATCTTGCAACGTTTGCGGGTTTCAACCTTACCGTCAACCTTCACCAGACCATCAGCAATGACGATCTTGGCCTGGGCACCGCTTTCGCTCCAGCCTTCGAGCTTCAGCAGATCGCACAGCTCAACGTGCGGATGTTTTCCTAATGAAAAAGTGGCCATCTTACGCTTCCTCTACGTCGTGATACTCTTCGCATGCCTGCAAAGTATTCTGAATCAGTGTTGCTACGGTCATCGGGCCTACGCCGCCCGGTACCGGCGTGATGTAAGAGGCGCGGGCGGCAGCATCTTCGTAAACCACATCCCCCACCACTTTGCCGCTTTCCAGACGGTTAATCCCTACGTCGACGACAATAGCGCCTTCTTTGATCCACTCGCCCGGAATAAAGCCCGGCTTACCCACGGCGACGATCAGCAGGTCGGCATTTTCGACGTGCTGACGCAGATTTTTGGTAAAGCGGTGGGTAACGGTGGTGGTGCAGCCAGCCAGCAGCAGCTCCATGCTCATCGGACGCCCCACGATATTGGACGCGCCAATCACCACGGCGTTCAGGCCGTAGGTGTCGATGTTATAACGCTCCAGCAGCGTGACGATGCCGCGCGGGGTACACGGACGCAGGCGCGGCGCACGCTGGCACAGACGGCCAACGTTGTACGGGTGGAAGCCGTCCACATCTTTGTCAGGCGCGATACGTTCGAGCACCTTCACGTTGTCGATGCCCGCAGGCAGCGGCAGTTGTACCAGAATGCCGTCGATCTCGTTATCGGCGTTCAGGGTATCAATCAGCTCAAGCAGCTCTGCTTCGGATGTGGTTTCTGGCAGATCGTAGGAGCGGGAGAGAAAGCCCACCTCTTCGCACGCTTTGCGTTTGCTGCCGACATAAATTTGCGATGCCGGGTTGCTGCCGACCAGCACAACGGCCAGCCCGGGGGCGCGTTTTCCAGCGGCCCGACGAGCTGCCACTTTTTCCGCAACCTCAGAGCGCACCTGCTGCGCAATCGTTTTACCGTCAATAATCTTTGCTGCCATCAGAGAGAAGATTCCATCTGTAAGGAGTGAAAGGGGGGATGAGCATATTTTGTCAGAAGCGCGCGCTGCTGTCAGTCACACTTTGCGGATTTTCCTGTTAAGCGGCGTTGTTGTCGGGCATAGGTATGAACTGCAAGGGGATTGTACTAAAATCCATTGACTCATCGGTCATTGACCGTATAATTCCACGCGCTTCACCACTGCGAAGACATTCTTCTCTGTGCGCCCTTAGCTCAGTTGGATAGAGCAACGGCCTTCTAAGCCGTAGGTCAAAGGTTCGAATCCTTTAGGGCGTGCCATTCGCATCATAACGTCGCATTTCTCCGTCTCTTCGTGTTTCTTATTAGAACCAGATTGAAATCATGTCCGGTATTGCGCATTACCATTTACACGAGCAGAGCGTTCACACGCAGCAACTGGCCACGCTATCGGCCCAGGCGCCCGCTGCCGGAATGACGCAGACCAGCGTACCCGCCTCCTTTCAGCAGGTAACCCTCTCTTCCCAGCCGATCATCGCCCAGCCTGCGGCAAGCGCATCGCAACCCGCTGACCACCGCCAGGCATCGGTTACCGCCACACCCGCCTCGTTTGAGCAACTAGGGCAGTACGCCAGCCTGCAGGGCTGGAGTGAAAATCAGCTGGCGCTCATGAACCGCTTACCCCAGTACCGAAACAGCCACACCGGGCCTGCATGGTCGCCCGTCGGAGGTGTTCGCGGGATCCGCAATAACAACCCCGGCAATCTGGAGGCCAGTTGGGCCTTTACCTGGCAGGGGCAGAACGGCACCGACGGGCGCTTCGCTACCTTCGCCTCTCCCGAGCATGGGATCCGTGCTCTGGGCGTAAACCTGCTCGCCTACCAGCGGCGTGGACTGGATACCATCAGCAAAATTATCTCCCGCTGGGCACCGCCGCAGGACAATAACAACACCACCGCGTATATACAGAACGTCAGCCAGGCGCTCGGCGTGACACCCACGACCCGGCTGGATGTCGCCTCGCCTGACGTCTTAACCGCCCTGAGCAAAGCCATTATTCATCAGGAAAATGGGAACGTGCCGTTTTCCGATGAGACGATCGCAAGCGGCATCGCCTCGGCGCTGGGAACGGCGGCGCTGTCGGAAAGCCCGTCACTGGTTTTGAAAGCGTCAGCGGGAGAACTCGCGGGTAAGGGCAATAACCCGATGGATAAGCTTACTGGCCGGTAACGGCTAGCAAAACCCACGGCATAAATCGCTGTGCTTAATGCGCACATCATCGGCTTGGGCTTTTGACTCCCCCTTCAGACAGACATTCAGGGGCAAGTTTTCCCCGAAGACGATCACGCTATCGACCCGCCACATATCTCTATTCCCGCCACTCTCACAGCGGCGTATTAACCAACCGCACCTCTCCGAACCTCTCTTCCACGACAGGATAACCCCGAACCATTACCGGGATGTTTTTGAACCGCTTTTTTACTTTGTGTCTCTGTTTACACTTGATTACAGAAGGATAATGAGTATAGTTCTCATTCTCTTTAGTGTTTGTGGGCGCGTAGGGACTTTCCCGCATCAACAGTGAGTGCAGATCTCACACGGAACACTGAGTGTTAACGGTGGACGCTGCACAGGCCTGATGGCCCGAAATTACACTTCTAATCGCAATGCATATGCGACGCAGACGTCCACCTCAAATTCGATTTGCACGGTAAAGGATGTTCCTGATGTCAAAAAAATTGTCCGCCCTGGCGCTGCTGGTTGCTGTCTCACTCAGCGGCTGCGCCGCTCAACACACCGCGACCACCGCTCCCGCTGCTGATGCCCCGAAACCTGCCGCCCCGGCGCAGACCAACGTCGTTAAACGCGATCTGGCTGACGGCCTGTACGAAATGGTTATGAGCCCGAAAGGCGATGCGCTGTACGTTGCCAGTTCGGAAGGTTTCAAGGATGTGCAGGGCGGGGTGGTGTACAAGCTCGATCCGGCGACCCTGAAAACCATCGGCCGCAGCCATACCGATCTGAAAAACTTCGCCCTCGCTATCTCTGAGGACGGCCAGACCCTTTATACCACCAACTCACTGGACGGCGGGATCAGCGCCATCAGCACCGCCGATGGCAAAGTGAAACAGCGCCTGCTGTTCACCGAGCGCAACAAAGAGGGCTTCCCGTACGGTGCGCGTCAGGTGCTGCTGCACAACGACGTGCTCTACATCGGCGGCGTGGCCGATCCGGCGGTGATCTGGGTGGTAGATGCAAAAACACTGAAGCTGAAAAAGACCATCCAGAACGCGGGCCAGTGGGTCACCGGCCTGATGTGGTCTGAACAGACCCAACGCATCTACGTGGCGAATGGCGGGGGAGAGATTCTGATCCTGGATCCTAAGCGCAACCGCATTGAAAAACGCTGGAAGCCGCTCGGGGATAAACCGGCGCTGCTGCTGAACCTCGCGGAAGACAGCGCCACGGGCCGCCTGTTCGTTACCGACAACTCGAAAGCCAAAACCACCCTGGTGCTGGACATCCATACCGGTGAAATCATTAAACAGCTCGATGTCGGCGACTCGCTGGCGGTGAAGTTCAACGCCAAACGCAACGAGCTGTACATCACCCAGCGTGAAAGCGGCAAGCTGCTGAGCCTCGATGCCACCACCTATGCCGTCAAGCAGACGTGGGATCTGCCGCCGAACCCGAACAGCCTGCTGCTGTCGGCTGACGGCCAGACGCTGTACGTCACCGTTAAGCAGGCGTTCAACAAAGACCACTCGACTAACGGGCCGGACAGCGTTGTGCGTATTGCCCTGAAATAAGCTTTCTCATAACAACTCAGGCCCGGCAACGGGCCATTTTGCGCGAAATTTGAACGAGTTAATCATGAACCACACCAGAAAAATGAACAAAACGCTGCTGGCTCTCGCTATAGGCGTTATCGCCCATTCCGCGGTGGCAGCGGAGAGCAAAAAAGAAGAGACCATCGTGGTGCAGTCTGCCGCCAGCGATTTTAAAGCCGGCGGCGACCAGCTGGTACCGGCCTTCCTGGACGGGCAGGTGGCGAACGGCGGCCGCATGGGGATGCTCGGTCAGCAAAATGCGATGGACGTTCCCTTTAACATCATCAGCTACACCTCCAAACTGGTGGAGGATCAGCAGGCGCACACCATTGCTGACGTGGTGGCTAACGATGCGGGCGTCCAGTCCGTACAGGGCTACGGCAACAGCGCAGAAAGCTACCGCATTCGTGGCCTGAAGTTCGACGGAGATGACATGACCTTCGGCGGCCTCTCCGGCGTGCTGCCGCGTCAGGTGGTGGACGCACAGATGGTGGATCGCATTGAGATCTTCAAAGGTGCCAACTCCCTGATGAACGGCGCGGCCAGCTCTGGCGTGGGCGGCATGATTAACCTCGAACCGAAACACGCGGGGGCAACGCCGCAGGCGAAAGTGGGCGTGGACTACACCTCGGATTCGCAGATTGGCACCACCCTTGATGCCGGTCGTCGCTTCGGCGACAACGACCAGTTTGGTGCCCGCGTCAACGTGGTGCACCGTGAAGGCGAAGCGCCGGTTGCTAACGACCGCCGCCGCACCACGCTGCTGTCCACCGGTCTGGACTATGCGGGAGATGACTTCCGTACCTCCGTGGACTTTGGGTATCAGAAGAAAACCTTCCACGGCTCGGAAACCGGGGTCAACATCTCTGGCGTAGATTTCGTGCCAGAGCCCCCGAAAAACGATCGCAACTACTCGCAGAAATGGGCCTACAGCAATATCGAAAACGAATTTGGCATGTGGCGCAGCGAGTACGACATCAACGACAACTGGACCGCCTACACCGGTCTGGGGGCGCAACACGCCCATGAAGAAGGGCTGTACAGCGGTGCGAAGCTGGTGGATAAGAGCGGCAAAGCCACCGCGAGCCGCCTGGATACCAACCGTATCAGCGACAGCGTAAGCGGCATGGCGGGGATCCGCGGTAACTTTGCGACCGGCTTTGTGACCCATAAGGTTAACGTCGGCTACTCGGCGATGACCAAAAACGAGAAAATTGCCTGGAAGATGTCGGCGGCGAAGGATAACCCGGTCACCAACATCTACCACAACACCGGTGTGGATGCGCCACCGAGCACCAACTCCAATGGGGCGGGCGGTAACTACAGCGATCCGCTGACCAGCGGCCGCACCCGCACTCAGGGCTGGCTGCTGAGCGACACCCTCGGCGTGCTTGACGACAAACTGCTGTTCACCGTCGGGGCGCGCCATCAGAAAGTGGTCATTCGTGGGTATAACAAAGTCACCGGTCTGGAAAACGCTGGCGATAGCTTCGACGGCGACCGCTGGATGCCAACCTATGGCGTGGTGTACAAACCCTGGGATGAAATCTCGCTGTACGCTAACCACACCGAAGCGTTGCAGCCGGGTAAAACCGCGCCTAACACCGCCATCAACTACGGCCAGAGCACCGGTATCGTCCACTCTAAGCAGAACGAAGTGGGCGTGAAGGCTGACTTCGGTCGCGTTGGCGGCTCGCTGGCCCTGTTTGAAATTAAAATGCCGTCTGCCATTCTCGACAGCCAGACCAAATATTACGGGCTGGATGCGGAGCAGCGTAACCGCGGCATCGAGCTGAACGTCTTTGGCGAGCCGACGCTGGGCCTGCGTCTGAATGCCAGCGCCACCTGGCTGCAGGCGGAGCTGACCAAAACCAACAACGGCGTTAATCAGGGCAACGACGCCATTGGCGTTCCGTCGTTCTACGGCGTGCTGGGTGCGGAGTATGACATCAAGCCTGTCGACGGCCTGACCGCCACCGCCCGTGTGAACCACTCCGGTTCGCAGTATGCCAATCTGGCCAACAGCAAAAAGCTGGACAGCTATACCACCCTGGATCTGGGCATGCGTTACCGCTTCGCGGTCAACAATGACCAGAACCAGATGACCGTTCGCGCTGGCATTGAAAACGTCACCGACGAAAACTACTGGTCAAGCGTTGACGACAGCGGCACGTACCTGTTCCAGGGTGAGCCGCGTACCTTTAAGGTCTCTGTCGGCTACGAGTTCTGAGTTCGACCCTCGTTATCGGGGCAGGGATGCCCCACCGTCCGTCTGTTATAAAAATGTAACAAATTGTTCTTATAGTGTTCCCACTTTGTCATTTCTTAGCCTAAAGAAAGGAAGCCATCGTGGGTAAACCTCTTAAGTCCGTATTCAAAAAAGAACATCGCGATGATGTCAGCAATCCCAGCGCTAACCCGGTATTTTCCACCGTGGCGGAGATGTTCCTCTCCCGCCGCCGTTTCCTGCAGATGGGTGCCGTTGCCGGTGCCTCCGCCTCTTTCCCCTTTTTACTCAAGCCTGGAAACGCTCTGGCCGCGGTGTCACAGCCTTCAGCCCTGAGCAAAGTGGTCTCGCTCGGTTTTACCAGCATTCCGGTCTCAACCGACGATACGGTCAGAGTGCCCGAGGGCTACATTGCGCGTCCTTTCTATCGCTGGGGCGACGCTACTGGCATCAAGGGCAATCTGCCAGCCTTCAAATTTGACGCCAGCAACACGACAGACGAGCAGGCGGCACAGGCGGGCATGCACCATGACGGCATGGCGTGGTTTAGCCTGCCGCAAGGGGAGCAGGATCCCGCCCATGGCCTGCTGGCGATGAACCACGAGTATATCGACAACGGTATGCTCTTTACCGACGGCACCGCCAACTGGAGCCTGGAGAAGGCGCGTAAAGGCCAGAACGCGATGGGCGTGTCGATTATCGAAGTGAAAAAGAGCGGCAGCGACTGGGAAGTGGTGCGCCCCTCCGGCTTTGCCCGCCGTATCACGGTAAATACCCCGATGCAGCTCACCGGCCCGGCGCGTCAGCAGGCGTTAATGAAAACCGCCGCCGATCCGCAGGGCGAGCAGGTGCTCGGCACCATGCAAAACTGCGCTAACGGTTATACCCCCTGGGGAACCTATCTCACCTGCGAAGAGAACTGGTCGGATATTTTCGTCAAAAAAAGCGAGCGTAACGCGCTGGAGAAGCGCTACGGCATCAGCGACAGCGATGAGTCCTACCGCTGGAGCGAGGTGGACGACAGGTTCAACGTGGATAAAACCCCTAACGAGCCGAATCGCTTTGGCTGGGTGGTCGAAATCGATCCGTACAACCCGAACTCCACGCCGCGCAAGCACACCGCGCTGGGTCGCTTCAAACACGAAGGGGCCGCCGTCACCCTGGCCGCCGATAAGCGCGTGGTCACCTATATGGGGGATGACCAGAAGTTTGAGTACATCTACAAATTTGTTTCCGACAACAATTACAATCCGGCGGATCGCGAAGCCAACATGCAGTTGCTCTCCGCTGGCACGCTCTATGTCGCCAGATTCAACGATGACGGCTCCGGCGAGTGGCTGCCGCTGGTGTTTGGCCAGAACGGCCTGGATAAGAGCAAAGGGTTCGACAATCAGGGCGACCTGCTGATTAAAACTCGTCTGGCGGCCGATGCCGTAGGGGCGACTAAGATGGACCGTCCTGAGTGGATTGCGGTCGATCCCCATAACAGCGGCAGCGTTTACTGCACGCTGACCAACAACAGCGATCGCGGCAAAGAGGGCAAAGCGCCGGTTGATGCGGCCAACCCGCGAGCAAACAACACGTTCGGCCACATCATGCACTGGCACGAAGAGGGCGGCGATCCGGCAGCGTTACGCTTTAAATGGGACATCCTGGTACTGGCCGGGCGCACGGACACTGCGGATGAAAAGGCGAAAGGCAGCATGAAAGGGGCCGAATTTGGCAGCCCGGACGGCCTGTCGTTTGACCATCAGGGCGTGCTCTGGATCCAGACCGACGTCTCCTCAAGCACCATTAACAAGAAAGCCTATGAGGGGATGGGCAATAACCAGATGATGGCGACCATTCCAGGCACCAACGAGTATCGCCGCTTCCTGACCGGCCCACGCGGCTGCGAAATCACCGGCATTGCGTTCACCCCGGACAACCGCACGCTGTTTATTAATATTCAGCATCCGGGGGAGGGCGGGGACGATATTACTGACCCGGCAAACCCGCGCGCCGTTTCTAACTGGCCGGATAACAATCCGCAAGGGCGTCCTCGCGCCTCAACGGTGGTCATCACCAGAGCGGACGGCGGTATTATCGGTTCGTGACTGCCTCCCGCCGGGCAGCAACTGTTGCCCGGCGTTTAACTTGCTCCCGTCTGCCTGAAGTGTTAAAAGGTGCCCCTTCCATAAAAAGAGACAGGGGTAAGACGTGAAAAACGCGTCATCCGCTTCAGGTACTGGTGTTACTGAAGCCTCGTCGGAACAGACACCGACGCTGCATCGTGGTTTACAGAACCGACATATTCAACTTATCGCACTCGGTGGCGCTATCGGCACCGGGCTGTTCCTCGGCATCGGTCCTGCCATTCAGATGGCCGGTCCTGCCGTGCTGCTGGGTTATGCCATCGCGGGCATTATCGCTTTTCTGATCATGCGCCAGCTCGGCGAGATGGTGGTAGAAGAGCCGGTATCCGGCTCCTTCGCCCATTTTGCCTATAAATACTGGGGGCCGTTCGCCGGTTTCCTCTCTGGCTGGAACTACTGGGTGATGTTCGTGCTGGTGGGCATGGCAGAGCTGACCGCTGCGGGCATCTATATGCAGTACTGGCTGCCAGAGGTACCCACCTGGATCTGGGCGGCGGTATTCTTCATCATCATTAACGCCGTTAACCTGGTGAACGTGCGCCTGTACGGAGAGACCGAGTTCTGGTTCGCCTTAATTAAGGTGCTGGCCATCATCGGCATGATCGGTTTTGGCCTGTGGCTGCTGTTCTCTGGTCACGGCGGCGAGCGGGCGACCCTCGACAACCTGTGGCAGCACGGCGGCTTCCTCGCGACCGGCTGGAAAGGGCTGGTGTTATCGCTGGCGGTGATCATGTTCTCGTTTGGCGGGCTGGAGCTGATTGGCATTACCGCCGCCGAAGCGCAGGACCCACATAAAAGTATCCCGAAAGCGGTCAACCAGGTGGTGTACCGTATTCTGCTGTTTTATATCGGTTCGCTGGTGGTGTTGCTGGCGCTCTACCCGTGGGTGGAAGTGAAGTCTGACAGCAGCCCGTTTGTGATGATTTTCCACGATCTGAACAGCAACATGGTGGCGTCGGCGCTGAACTTTGTAATTCTGGTGGCCTCGCTGTCGGTCTATAACAGTGGCGTTTACTCCAACAGCCGGATGCTGTTTGGCCTCTCCGTACAGGGTAACGCGCCGAAGTTTTTAACCCGCGTCAGCCGTCGCGGCGTCCCGGTGAACTCGCTGCTGCTCTCCGGGGGCATCACCTCGCTGGTGGTGCTGGTCAACTACCTCCTGCCGCACGAAGCCTTTGGCCTGCTGATGGCGCTGGTGGTCGCGACCCTGCTGCTGAACTGGATCATGATCTGCCTGGCGCACCTGCGGTTCCGCGCGGCGATGCGCCGCAAAGGACGCGAGACGCAGTTCAAAGCGCTGCTCTATCCGGCGGGTAACTATCTCTGTATCGCCTTCCTGGCGATGATCCTGGTGCTGATGTGCACCATGGATGGCATGCGCACCTCGGCCATCCTGCTGCCGGTGTGGATTGTGTTCCTGTTTGCGGCCTTTAAACTTTCCAGAAAGTAAAGGCGTTGGCCCTCTCCCGGTGGGAGAGGGCATCAGGCCGCACTATTCCCGTTTTCGCATTGCGGCGCGGCCCTTGTAACAGCCTACAAAAACCGTAAACCAGGTAAGCACAGCACTAACCGCAAAAATGCCGCAGGGTAATCAAAAATGAAACGCCACCCGCTTCCCGGTGGGCAGAATGACATCAATACTCACTTCACCCCCTAATGCCGTAACATAGCGTTTAAGCGTAGAAAGACGCGGATCATTATCCGGTTGCTCAATTTTCGCAACGGTAGGCTGTTTAACCCCCATCGCGGCAGCAAGTTCAGTTTGCGATATGTTGAGTTCTTCCCGGAGCTGGTTGAGCGCGACAATAATGCGCAGATCCTCAACTTTAGCGGCAATTCGCTCCTGACTTTCCTGGCTCTGCTGGGCCATGAGTTCTTTTAACGTAGCCATTTGGCCTCCTTACTCGCCAGATAATCGCTGAATTCAGCGTCAGCTATGGTGATCATATCTTTGTAGAATCGCTTTTCATTTTTTCCCGTCTTATTTCCAGCACATAAAATTATGGCTTTACGACCAGGATCGAAGGCAAAAAAAGCACGAACCGGATCCCCTGCATGCTGGATGCGTAGCTCTTTCATATTCGCGTAATGTGAGTTTTTAACTGTATCGACCCAGGGACGGCCCAGCTGTGGACCGTACTCTGAGAGGATATGCATTATAGCCAGGACATCTTCTTTCAAGGCTTGTGTCTGGTGGTTAAACCACTTGTCAAACGTATCCGTTGTTTCGACTTCCCACATAACTATTTCCTTATAGCCTTTTGGCTATAAAAGAGTATAGCCAAAAGGCTATAACTGCAACCACATTGCGGCGCGGCCCTTTCACAAGCCTGACAACCCCTATTCCGGGTAAGGCGCACCTCCCACCCGGCACCTCCTCGCCCCAATCCAAACCTTTATCGTGACCCTCCTCGCACTTCTGAATCGATCCACAGGATCTTTGTTTTGTAATCGATTACTTTTCATTTGATACGTTTTGTAATCGATTACTTTTTAAGGGTGGGGATGATCATGGTGTCAACAACTGAAAGTAGTGGAAAGGTGATAGGGCAGCACCGGATGCTGGTGCCGCGCCTGTCGCTGATGATGTTCCTGCAATTTTTTATCTGGGGTAGCTGGTCAGTTACCCTCGGTCTGGTCATGACCCAGCACAACATGTCATTGCTGATCGGCGATGCTTTCTCTGCCGGGCCGATTGCCTCTATTCTGTCGCCGTTCGTCCTCGGCATGCTGGTGGACCGCTTCTTCGCCTCGCAAAAGGTGATGGCGGTAATGCACCTCGCTGGCGCGGCAATCCTGTGGTTCGTGCCGGGAGCATTAATTGCGGAAAACGGTGCGCTGCTGATCGGCCTGCTTTTTGGCTACACGCTCTGCTACATGCCGACCCTGGCATTGACCAACAACATTGCCTTCCACAGCCTGGCGAACGTCGATAAGACCTTCCCGGTAGTTCGCGTGTTCGGCACCATTGGCTGGATTGTGGCCGGGATCTTTATCGGCGTGACTGGCGTGGCGTCCAGCGTCACCATCTTCCACGTAGCGGCGGCCAGCTCCGTCCTGCTGGCGCTCTATAGCCTGACGTTGCCGCACACGCCGGCGCCGGCTAAAGGGATGCCGGTACAGATGCGCGATCTCTTCTGTGCCGACGCTTTCGCACTGCTGAAAACCCGTCACTTCTTTATCTTCTGCCTGTGCGCGATGCTGATCTCCGTTCCGCTGGGCACCTACTACGCTTACACCGCGTCCTATCTGGCCGATGCCGGTATCGCTGATGTCAGCACCGCCATGTCCTTTGGCCAGATGTCTGAAATCTTCTTCATGCTGGTGATCCCGCTGCTGTTCCGCCGTCTGGGCGTGAAATATATGCTGCTGATCGGCATGCTGGCGTGGTTCGTCCGTTACGCCATGTTTGCCCTGGGCGTGAGCGAAGAGGGACGTATCCTGCTGTATCTCGGCATCCTGCTGCACGGCGTCTGCTATGACTTCTTCTTTGTGGTGGGCTTTATCTACACCGACCGCGTGGCGGGCGAAAAGGTAAAAGGCCAGGCGCAGAGCATGATCGTGATGTTCACTTACGGTATCGGCATGCTGCTCGGCTCACAGATTTCCGGCGCGCTGTACAACCGCCTGGTGGCGGGGCAGACCGTTCCACAAGCCTGGGTCACCTTCTGGTGGATCCCGGCGGTGGCGGCTGCGGTCATCGCGCTGATTTTCCTCTTCTCGTTCAAATATGACGAAGAAAAGGCGCACTAACTGGAGGTGGTATGAGGACAATTAAAGGTCCAGGCATTTTTCTGTCGCAGTTTATTGGCGGGCAACACCCGTTTAACACGCTCGACGGGCTGGCAGGCTGGGCAGCAGATAAAGGCTACAAAGCGCTGCAAATTCCCTGCAATCACAAGGCGATATTTGACGTGGAGCTGGCGGCAGAAAGTCAGACTTACTGCGATGAGATAAGCGGCAAGCTGGCGCAGCACGGGCTGGTGGTAAGCGAGCTGTCCACCCATCTGGAAGGTCAGCTTATCGCCGTGAATCCGGCCTATGACGAGGCGTTTGATAACTTCGCCCCGCAGGCGGTGCGCGGTAATGCTACCGCCCGCCAGGCGTGGGCCACCGATATCGTGAAAAAGGCGGCGGTTGCATCGGCACGGCTTGGGTTGACCGCCCATGCCACCTTCTCGGGATCGCTGGCCTGGCCGTGGATGTATCCCTGGCCGCCCCATAACGAGGCGCGTTTCCAGGAGGCGTTCAGCGAGCTGGCCCGCCGCTGGCGTCCGATTCTGGACGCCTTCGACGAGCAGGGGGTAAATGTCTGCTATGAGATCCACCCCGGAGAAGATCTGCACGACGGCGTGACCTTCGAGCGTTTTCTGGCGCTGGTGGACAACCACCCGCGCTGCAACATTCTCTACGATCCGAGCCACCTGCTGCTGCAGCAGATGGATTATCTGGCCTTTATCGACCACTACCACACCCGCATCAAGGCGTTCCACGTTAAAGATGCCGAGTACCGCCCCAACGGGCGCAGCGGCGTGTATGGCGGCTATCAAAGCTGGATCAACCGCGCAGGGCGCTTCCGCTCGCCGGGCGACGGGCAGATCGATTTCAAGGGCATCTTTAGCAAGCTGACGCAGTACGACTACGACGGCTGGGCGGTTCTGGAGTGGGAGTGTTGCCTGAAAGAGGGCGATACCGGCGCACGGGAAGGGCGTGAGTTTATCTCCCGCCACATTATTCCGGTCTCCGACCGGGCGTTTGACGATTTCGCCGCAGGAGAACTTCATGATTAACGTCGGCATTATCGGCAGCGGCTTTATCGGCCCGGCGCACATCGAAGCCCTGCGCCGTCTCGGCTTTGTGCAGGTCGTCGCCCTGTGCGACGGCACCCAGGCACAGGCCGAGGAGAAGGCCCGGGCGCTGAACATCCCGCATGCCTACGGCAGCGTGGAGGCATTGCTGGCGCACCCGGATCTCCACGTGGTCCACAACTGCACGCCAAACCATCTGCATGCAGAGATCAACCGCCAGATCCTGCGTGCCGGGAAGCATGTCTTTTCCGAAAAACCGCTGTGCATGACCCCGGACGAGGCGCGGGAGTTGGTTGCGCTGGCGGAGCAGGCGGGCGTGGTGCACGGCGTGAGCTTTGTTTATCGCCAGTTTGCTATGGTACGCCAGGCGGCGAGCATGGTGGAGGCGGGCACGCTCGGACGGCTGTTTGCCGCCCATGGCAGCTATTTGCAGGACTGGATGTTGCTGGAAACAGATTACAACTGGCGTGTCGACGCCGCGCTCGGGGGGGCGTCGCGTGCGGTGGCCGATATCGGTTCCCACTGGTGTGACACAATCCAGTTTATTACCGGGCGGCGCATCACTGAGGTCATGGCTGACCTCTCTATCGTCTGGCCGACCCGCAAGGCGAACGTGGCCGGTCATCAGACCTTCAGCCAGGCAGCCGACGCCGTCTATGAAGACAAACCCGTCACCACCGAGGATTTTGGCTCGGTGCTGTTCCGCTTCGACGATGGCAGCAAGGGCAGCTTTAACGTCTCGCAGGTGAGCGCCGGACGAAAAAACCGCCTGAGTCTGGAGGTGAACGGCAGCGACGGCTCCGTGGCCTGGGATCAGGAGGTGCCCCAGCAGCTGTGGGTCGGCCATCGCGCACAGGCTAACCAGACGCTGACGGACGATCCGGGGCTGATGAACCGTGACGTGGCCGACAGCGCCCACTTCCCTGGCGGCCACATCGAAGGCTGGCCGGATGCGTTTAAGAACATGATGGCGCAGTTTTATCGGGCGGTACAGGCGGGCAGGATGCCCGAAAAACCGCTGTTTGCCACCTTCCATGACGGGGCGAACGTGATGTATATCATTGATGCCATAGTGAAAAGCCATCAGCAGCAGCGCTGGGTCAGCGTCGCGCAGTAACACCTTGCCCGGTACGCCGGGCAAGGAATTTATGGTAGCCTGCTGCTAACGCTAACTGCAGGATCACTCGTCGCTATGTCAATTCAGAAAATCGCCCAACTGGCGGGCGTCTCGGTGGCGACGGTATCGCGTGTGCTGAATAACAGCGATACCGTCAAAGCCAAAAATCGCGATCGCGTCTTGCAGGCGATTAAAGAGGCTAACTATCAGCCCAATCTTCTTGCCCGTCAGCTGCGCACCTCGCGCAGCTTTATGATCCTGGTGATGGTTTCCAACATTGCTAACCCGTTCTGTGCTGAGGTGGTGAAGGGCATTGAGGAGCAGGCTGAGAAAAACGGCTATCGCATTCTGCTGTGTAACTCCGGCTCCGATATTGAACGTTCCCGTTCAGGGCTAAGCCTGCTGACCGGCAAAATGGTCGATGGCATTATCACCATGGATGCGTTTACCCGGCTCACCGAGCTGGCGGCGCTGATTGGCGATGCACCCTGGGTGCAGTGCGCTGAATACGCCGATGCGGGGGCGGTCTCCTGCGTCGGCATTAACGACGTCGATGCCTCCCAGCACGTGGTCAGCCGCCTGGCCGACGGCGGGCGTCAGCGTATCGCCCTGATCAACCACGACCTGAGCTACAAATATGCCCGCCTGCGCGAGCGGGGCTACAAAAGCGTGCTGCACCTGCGCGATCTATCGTATCAGGCCATTGAGTACGCCAGCGATCTCAGCGCGGCGGCCGGCATGGCGGCCATGACCCGACTACTGGCGGCGGAACCGCGCCCGGATGCGGTTTTTGCGGTGTCCGATACCCTGGCCGCTGGCGCGTTGCGCGCCATCGAAAAGGCCGGTCTGCGTATCCCGCAGGACATCGCCGTGGTGGGGTTCGATGGCACTGAACTCTCTGAAATGGTCTCGCCGCCGCTCAGCACCATCAAGCAGCCGTCGCGGGATATCGGGCGTAAGGCGGTCGATCTGCTGCTGAATAAAATCGACAACCCCGACGCCCCCACCGAACGGGTGATGATGAACTGGCGCTTTATTTCCCGCGCCAGTAGCTGAGTTATTTCGCCAGAACGCCTGCCAGTGAGCGAATATCGTTTCCGGTCGGCGTCTGGTGAATGCGCAGACCAAATTCATCAATCACCGCGAAAATATGGTCGAAAATATCGGCCTGAATGGCTTCATATTCCGCCCAGATCACGGTGTTGGTAAACGCATATATTTCAATCGGTAGCCCGTTGGCGTCCGGTGCTAATTGCCGCACCATCAGGGTCATATCCTGGCGAATACGCGGATGGTTGCGCAGATATTCATTCAGGTAGGCGCGGAAGGTGCCAATATTGGTCATCCGGCGCAGGTTCAGAACCGAATCTCCTTCGCCATTCTCCTGATTCCACAGCGTAATTTCCTCGTGGCGCGTGGCCATATAGGGCTTCAGTAGCTTCGCCTGTATCAACTGCTGTTGTTCCTGCTCATCGAGAAAATGGATGCTGGTGGTATCAATGTTCAGGCTGCGCTTAATGCGCCGTCCGCCAGAGGCCGACATGCCGCTCCAGTTGATGAAGGCATCGGAGACCAGCGCCCAGGTCGGGATAGTGGTGATGGTGTTATCGAAGTTACGCACCTTGACGGTGGTCAGGCCGATGTCGGTCACCGTACCGTTGGCACCGTATTTCGGCATCTCCAGCCAGTCGCCGAGCTTGAGCATGTCGTTGGCGGAGAGCTGAATGCCCGCCACCAGCCCTAAAATGGGGTCTTTGAACACCAGCATCAGCACCGCCGCCATCGCCCCCAGGCCACTAATCAGAATGGCGGGGGACTGGCCGATCAGCAGGGAGATAATCAGGATCCCCACCAGAATGGCGCTCACCAGCTTAATGCCCTGGAAAATCCCCTTCAGCGGCAGCTGCGAGGCGGTGGCCATTTTTTGCGACAGGTTGAAGATCACATCCAGCAGCGAGAAAAACGCCAGCAGGGCATACACCATTACCCACAGCTTTGCGCAGGTGGTGAGTATTTCTGCCGCATCGCTGCCTTTTTGCAGCCACAATACCGCCTGGACATTGACGATTATCCCCTGCAGGGTAAAGGCCAGACGGTGAAATAACTTATTCTCGGTAATGATTTGCAGCCATAAATGGCTGCTGGCCCGGGCGCGTTTTTCAAAAGCCCGCAGCACGATTTTGTGCAGAATAAAGTGAATAATGACGGCGGTAAGAAAAATAATGCCAAAGATGATCGCGATTGAAGTGGTGTGATTAATTTCAATGCCTGACTCTTCGATCAGGGAAATGAACTCCTGCATAACGTCTCCTGTATTAATGCAGCCGCCATAATGGCGGCTGCGGATCTATTATGCAAATTCGCAGGCTTATTTTACCGCCTGACAGGTCTTCACCACCGGCAGGCAGAGGCGGTGGCGCAGCCGCAGGGTGGCGAGTGCCAGCACGAGCATCATGACGGTTTCGACAACCAGGAAGACGTTAATCGCCTGGGCGTAATCCCCGTGATGGTTGTGCAGGGCATGAAGTAAGATCGCGCCAAACAGGGCCGGGCCGAGGCCAAGCGCCGCCTGTTGCAGGGTGCTGAGAATGGCGCTGGCGGCCCCGGCGTCGTCGGGCTGAATATCGCGCATCCCGATACGGTAGAAGCTGTTCACAATCAACGCCTGGCCGTAGCCCACCAGCCCTGTCGCCGGGGCGAGGGTCAGGGCAGTGTTCGCCATTCCCCAGTAGCGGAAGGTGGCGATCAACGCCAGCAGACCGGTTATCTGGATTGCCAGACCGGTCAGCAAAATCGTGCTGGTGCTGTAGCGGGCAATCAGGCGCGGGGCAAACCACGCCGAGACAAAGTACGTCACGCCGAGGGCGATAAAGCTGTTACCGGACTGCCAAGGTGCCATTCCCAGACCGGTTTGCATGGTCAGCGCCATGCAGAACATAAACCCGGACCAGACGCTGAAAAAGAGTACCGCAATCAGCACCCCGAAACGGATGCTGCCGAGTTGTAGCAGACGCGGCGGGATCAGCGGGTGGGCACCTTCGCGCTCTTTTTTACGCGCATTCAGCGCCATTAACCCGGCCAGCGGAACAATGGCGATAAGCATGGCCTTCAGCGGCCATGACCAGTGCCACTGCGGACCGAGCGCCATCGGGAACAGCAGGCAGCAGAGGATGACGGCCAGCAGCGCGGTGCCCGGCCAGTCGATGCGCGACGGCGTATCGCGGCGGGTTTCCGGCACGTAGCGACGGCTCAGGGCCAGCACCAGCAGACAGATCGGCACGTTGATAAAGAAGGCGTTACGCCAGCCCAGCCCGGCGATATCCGCCGACACCAGCCAGCCACCGCCCATCTGCCCGACGATAAACGCAATCCCGCCGATGCCGCCAAACAGGCTAATCGCCTTCGCGTGGGCGCTGCCTTTGAGCGTCACGTGCAGGGTGGCGAGAATTTGCGGCATGATCAGCGCCGCCCCGGCACCCTGGACGACGCGCGCGGCCAGCAGTTGCTCGATATTCCCCGCCATGCCGCACAGCAGCGAGGCCAGGCCAAAGCTCGCCACGCCCCACATAAACAGACGACGACGGCCAAGGTTATCCCCCAGCTTGCTGCCGAGCGCCAGGCAGACGGCAAAGGCCACGCCGTAGAGGGCAACAATCAGCTCCAGTTCGGTGGCGGTGGCGTGCAGGGAGTGGGTAATAGAATCCAGCGCCACGTTGGTGATTGAGGTATCAATCAGCGGCAGCATCTGGCCAGTTAACAGCAATATCAGGCCTGCCCGGCCCGGTGAAACAACTGACGTATTCATGGTGACTCCATTGCGTCAAACAGCGTAGCGTCGTAGCATCAACCATCTGATAAACGGGTACCAGTTCTTGCTTATACTGGTACTGGCACTACCATGCAGGGGGCAATATGGCGCTGATGTCTGAACCCGTCACCTCACTCCAGGATGACACCCGTAAACAGCTGGGCGCATTTTTACGCGCCCGACGAGAAAGTCTCGATCCGCAGCGCCTCGGCTTACCGCGCAGCGGCCGCCGTCGCACGCCGGGCCTGCGCAGGGAAGAGGTGGCCCTGCTGGCCGACGTGGGCGTAACCTGGTACACCTGGCTTGAGCAGGGCAGGGATGTGAACCCCTCCAGCGCGGTGATGGCGGCGGTGGCGAAAGCCTTGCAGTGTACCCCGACCGAAGCCCGGCACCTGTTCCTGCTGGCCGGATTGCCACCGGGCGAAGCACCCCAGGCGGTCTGCTGCGAGGGGATCAGCGAGGGCACCCGTCGTCTGCTGGACACCCTGATGCCAAAACCTGCCAGCATTCAGAAACCAAATTTCGATATCGTGGCGTGGAACGACAGCTTCGGTCATCTGATGGGCGTGGATTTCAACACCATTCCCCCGGAAGACCGTAACTGTATTTATCTGTTCCTTACCCACCCGGCGTGGCGCGCCCGCCTCGGTAAGCGCGATGACGTGCTGCCGATCTTTGTCTCTTACTTCCGCGCGGCGATGGCCGAGCACCGGGGCGATCCGCAGTGGGAGGCTAAACTGGCGCGCTTCTTTGCGGTCTCTGAGGAGTTCAAAACCCTGTGGCACCAGCGCAACGACGTGCGCGGCGTGGAAAATCAGCTCAAGCTCTTTACCCATCCTGAGCTGGGCGATTTTCATCTCCAGCAGATGTACTGGTACTCCGCCCCGCGCAACGGCTCGCGGCTGCTGGTTTATCTGCCAGTGGATGAGGCAGGCGAGCGCGCGCTGGCGTGGCTGACGGAGCAGGCACAATGAACGTCACCCGCAAGCAGGAACGCCTCCTGCGCCGCGCCCTCACCGAGTGGCAACAGGAAGGGGCACTCACCCCCGACGAGCATCAACGTCTGGCCAGTAGCTTAAAACGCGTCACCCTGGACTGGCAGCGCCTCAGTCGCTACGCCTTCTGGACGGCCATTGCCTGCGTCATCATCGCTATCGGTAGCCTGTTTGCTGACAGCGAACTGATGGCGCGCATTATTGAATTTTTTGCCTTCTCAACCCTCGCCCGTATCGGGCTGCCTGCGCTGGTTGCCGTGCTGTTCTATCTGTGGGGATTCAGCCGCCAGCGGCGGGAAACGCAATGGCACTACAGCACCGAGGCGATTTTATTCCTCGGCGTGTTTTTTACCGCCATCGCCCTCTGGCAACTGGGGGAGCGGCTTGATACCGGCAGCGGCCATATCGCGCCGCTTTTCCTGCTGGGTTGCGTCATTTATGGGCTGGTCGGGTTCTTAGGCCGCTCCGGCCTGGTGTGGCTGTTCTTTTTGCTCTCGCTTGGCAACTGGTTCGGCGCAGAGACCGGCTATATGTCCGGCTGGGGAGCCTATTGGCTGGGGATGAGCTACCCGATGCGCTTTATCTTCTTTGGCGGCGCGCTGCTGGCTCTGTGCTGGTGGCTGCGTGGGATGCTGCGCAAACGCCATCTGTACACCACCAGTAAAGCGATGGGGCTAACCTATCTGTTTGTCGCCCTGTGGATCATGTCGATTTTTGGTCATTACGATATCGATAATGGCGGGTACGGTGCTACCCGTGCGGCGCTGCTGCCGTGGGTGCTGCTGTTTGCCGTGGCGGCGGGGATCTGTATCTGGATCAGCCTGAAAACCGACGACGGCATGCTGCGCGGGTTTGGCCTGACTTTTCTGGCCATTAACCTCTACACCCGCTATTTCGAATACTTCTGGGATGGAATGAACAAGGTGCTGTTTTTCCTGATCCTGGCGGCATCGCTGGCGGTGATTGGACGTTATGCGGAGCGGATCTGGCACGCGGGAAAAGCGGCGAAGTAAATCTTTTGCGAGGGGGCTTCCGGGATCGGCAGCCCGTTCTGTTAAAGGCTCTCAAAACGCGTAAGGTGGGCTTTAATTTAAACCAACCTACTGAATCTACGTCATTTAGATGAAGAGTAATGTGGACTATACTTACGCGATGAGAAACCACCCGTGCTGCCACTGATGATTGATTCCGCAGATTTCAGCCAAAAACTCGGCCTTATCTCCCGAAACGTCGAACATACCGAAGCGTTTCTGGCACGGGGCACAATGGATTTTCACCTGCCGGGTTTTTTGCTTCCTGTGGGATACCAACTTTTGAAATCGCGTTATGGCGATGAATACCGTCTCGTGACCACCGATAGCGGTAAGCCTTACACGGCCTATGCCGTTAAGCTGGCGTTTCATAAAGAAATTACCTTTCCCCACGGTGCCGCTACGCAAGTTATGGTCTGGCGTACGCCACGCGCTGTCCATCAACGCGTGATAAGCGGATTACCACAATTATTCTTTCAGTGGGTACTCAGCGAATACGACATTGTTGTGTCAGACAGCGAACAAACCGGAGACGGGCAGCGCTTTTGGCTACGGATGATCGACTGGGCGTTTAACATGAATTATCAGATCGGTGTGGCGGACGGCACTGGCGGGGAAGAGTGGCATTTAACGCCGATTCATTCTTACGCTGAACTGGAAGAGCGGTGGATTACGTTCGCCTGGGGAGACGATCGTGACGTGCATCCGCATCGCAGACTGGTTATCAGTAAAAAGTAACGGGCCGCTATCTGCGGCCCGTTTGTCTTAGCACTCAGTCACAACCGTGCTCAGCGGCAGGCGCGATTTTGGCAGCGTGGCGTTGAAATCTTCCACGCTGTGATGGCCAACCGGCACCACCACAAGGCTGGTGAAGCCTTTCTCTTTCAGGCCAAACTCTTCGTCGAGGATCGCGGCGTCAAAGCCTTCAATCGGCACGGCGTCCAGACCCATCGCGGCCACGCCCAGCAGGAAGTTGCCGACGTTCAGGTAAACCTGTTTCGCCATCCACTGGTGGTCATCTTTCAGATCGACACGGTGCAGATCGGCAAAGAAGGTGCGGCCTTTGTGGTTGGCGGCTTTCGCTTCCGGGGTGGCGAAACGGCCATCGGCCTCTTCCTGATCCACGACGCGCGTAAGCCATGCATCGTCCATCGCGGTTTTGGCGCAGAAGACCACCACGTGAGAGGCGTCCAGCATTTTGCGTTCGTTGAAGACAAAGCCACCGGCTGCGGATTTCGCCACGCGGGCTTTACCTTCTTCGGTGCTAGCCACAATAAAGTGCCATGGCTGCGAGTTGGTGCTGGACGGGCTGTACTGCAGCAGGGTTTTAATCTGTTCCGCCTGGTCGGCAGTCAATTTTTTGTTCGGATCAAAGGCCTTGGTAGAGTGACGCTTCAAGGCAACAGAGATGATATCCATTACGACTCCTGGGATTAAGTGCAAAAGGGAAAATGATACAAAGGGAGGTGAACAAAGGTAAGGGCATTCCGAGCGCTTAACCGCCGGGGCGTAACCGTTTTTGCTCTTTCTTCGGCAACTTATCCACCACCAGATGCCACGAATCGTTGACCAGATCGGCTATCAGCTCAGGGGTGATATCCTCCGCCGCGTAAACCGAGATCCAGTGCTTTTTATTCAGATGGTAGCCCGGCTCGATCCCGCGGTAGATCTGCTGGTTGAGCAGCGATTTTTGCGGATCGGACTTCAGGCTGACGTGCTGACGCCCGTGCGCCACGCCCATCAGCATAAAAATCTTGCCGCCCACTTTGAACACATCGTATTCCGGTCCAAACGGCCAGCAGTGCTCGGTAAAGGGCAGTTCCAGTGCCACTTGCTGTGCGCAGGCGGCGAGCGTTTTACTGTCCATGGCTATCCTCTTCGGCCAGCGCACGCCACATGGCTTCAAAACCCAGCGCCTTAAATTCGGTGGCGCGCGCCGGTTCGCGGGTGGCGAAGGACATGGTTGTCTCCGCCAGCGATAAAAACAGCGCATCGCCAAACAGACGAAAATCTTCAGACATAAACACCGGGCGGATATGACGGCGGCAAAGCTCATGCAGTTCCGGGAACATCTCGTGCACCGCCTGTTCGGTCTCGGCGTTGATCTTCTCGCTCACCCCGAGCTGGCGGATCGCACCGTGGGCCATCGGGTTACGGATCCCCCAGTCAACGTAGCTGTTCCAGATATTGCGGGTATGCTCTTTCGGCTGGGTGAGGGCACGATCCATATTCGCCAGCATGGTCTGGCACAGATCCTGTTTCAGGTGCAGGTAGAGGGCATTGAGCAGATCGTCTTTGGTGGCGAAATAGCGAAACAGGGTGCCTTCAGCCACCCCTGCGCTGCGGGCGATTAACGCGGTTGAAGCCGCAATGCCCGACTGGGCAAAAGCGGAGGTTGCCGCGTCCAGCAACGCCAGTTTTTTATCTTCACTTTTCGGACGAGCCACTGCATTTCCTCCAGTTTATGTGCAAAAACCTTGATTGAATCATGCTCTTTGCGGGGCTGCAACGCGGAATGTCAAAGTTCTTAAAACGTCTTGACGACTTTCGCATCACTCCTATAATGAGTGCTTACTCACTCATAATCAAGTTTTGCCCGCGCAGGCCATCGGATGGGGCGCGAATTCGGGTCGGGATATGAAAAAGCGTTTTATTATTAGCCTGGTGGTAGTGATGATTATTGCATCAGCGGCGAGTTTGCCGTTCGTACTGAATGCCGGATTCGGCCAGCCGCCACAGGGCGCGCAGCTAAGTGAGTTTGCCGCTTCGCCGCAGTATCGCGACGGGCAGTTCCATAACACCTTGCCCACGCCGGGCTTTACCGGCAACAAGAATATGCTGGCGGCCTGGTGGGATTTTCTGGTGACGAAGCGTGAAAACGCGCGTCCGGCCCAGCCCCTGCCGCTGGTCAAAACCGATCTGGCGCAGCTGCCGCTGGACCAGGACACCCTGGTCTGGCTCGGTCACTCCTCGTGGTATCTGCAGCTGGCGGGCAAACGTATCCTGATCGACCCGGTGTTCAGCAATTACGCAGCGCCGTTCTCCTTCCTCAATAAAGCCTTTGCCGGGGAATATCCGTGGCACGCGGAAGAGATGCCCGACATCGATCTGCTGATTATCTCCCACGATCACTACGACCATCTCGACTACGCCACCATCAAAGCGCTTCTGCCAAAAGTGAAGCGCGTGGTCACGCCGCTCGGCGTGGGTTCCCATCTACGCTACTGGGGCATGGAGCCGTCCATCATTGAGGAGCGGGACTGGGATCAATCGGTGCGCATCAGCGATGACCTGACCGTACACGTCCTGCCCGCGCGCCATTTCTCCGGGCGCGGGCTGAAGCGCAACCAGACGCTGTGGGGCAGCTTTATGTTTGTCACCCCGCAGCAAAAGGTGTTCTACAGCGGGGATTCCGGCTACGGCCCGCACTTTAGCGCCATCGGGGAGCGGTTTGGCAGCGTCGATCTGGCGATCATGGAGAACGGGCAGTACGACCAGGACTGGAAGTACATCCACATGCAGCCCTCTGAAACGGCGCAGGCCGCCACGGATTTAAATGCCAGGGCGGTAGTGCCGGGTCACTCCGGGCGCTTTGTACTGGCAAAACACACCTGGAACGACCCGCTGATCAAGCTTTCGCAGGCCAGTAAGGATAAACCCTATCGCCTGTTGACGCCGGAACTCGGGGAGCCACTCAGAGTGAATGATGCCACGCAACAATTTCGCGCGTGGTGGGAATAATGTTTAATCGAAGAGCAGAGGGGGAGAGCAGCATGACTATTTCCGCTCAGGTTATCGACACCATAGTCGAGTGGATCGACGACAACCTTCATCAGCCGTTGCGTATCGAGGATATCGCCCGCCATGCGGGTTATTCCAAATGGCACCTCCAGCGGCTGTTTATGCAGTATAAGGGCGAGAGTCTGGGGCGCTATATTCGGGAACGTAAGCTGCGCCTGGCGGCGCGGGATCTGCGTGAATCGGACGAAAAAGTTTACGATATTTGCCTGCGTTACGGCTTTGACTCCCAGCAGACATTTACCCGCGTCTTCACCCGCACCTTTAATCAGCCGCCCGGGGCTTACCGCAGGGATCACCCCAGCCGGGCACACTGACGGCATCGAACCCAGGCCGGGTAGGGCGTAGCCACTACCCGGCGTTTTTATTGGCACGATGCCGTATTGTCCGGTGGCGCTGCGCTTACCGCGTCAACAAAAAGCACCTTACCAGCTGTAGTTCACCGTCGCTGTTATCGTCCGGCCAATGCCGTAGAAGCATGCCGTATCGCTGGCGCAGGAAGCCACGTATTTGGTGTCGGCGATATTATTGACGTTAAACTGCAGATTCGCCCCCTTCAGGCTGCTGTTCAACTCGCCCAGCTCATAGCTCACCATCGCGTCATAAAGATCCACCGAAGGCACCTTAAAGGTGTTTTTCGCGTCGCCGTAGCTGGTGCCGATATAGCGCATGCCCACGCCAGCGGTCAGGCTCTTCAGCGGCCCGCCAGGCAGGGTGTAGCTGGCGAACGCCGAGGCCATGTGCGCCGGAATACGCGCTGGCGTTTTGCCTTCGGTGCCGGCCACCGTGGTGCTCTCGGTTTTCGCGTCGGTGTAAGTGTACGAGCCAATCAGATTGATGGTGTCCATCAGCGTGGAGTGAACTTCTGCCTCAACGCCTTTCGAACGCACTTTGCCCGCATTCTCGAACCAGCCTTCGGTGCTGTTGTAGGTCGCCACGTTATCCTGGGTTAAATCGTACAGTGCCAGGGTCATCAGCGTGGTATCAACCGGCTGATATTTAAGGCCAATCTCCGTCTGCTCACCGGTGGTCGGTTTAAACGGCCCTTCGCCCGGTGCCCGGTTGGTTTGCAGGTTCGGTTCAAACGAGGTGCTGTAGCTGATGTACGGCGACAGGCCAAAATCGAAGGCGTACAGCAGGCCGGTACGCCAGGTGAATTTACTGTCATTCTGCTGGGTGAAGCTGCTATCGGTGAAGTCGTTAGTGCGTACTTCGCTCCAGTCATAGCGCCCGGATACCAGCCACTCCCAGTTATGCCAGCTCATCTGATCCTGCAAATACAGGCCCATCTGATCGAGGTTTTGCTGTTCGTTACTGGCGGTAGTAAAGCTGCTTTCATCCACATTCACGCCGTAGACCGGATTCATCCAGTCGAGGTTGTACTGCGAACCGCTCCCACGTTCCAGTAGCTGTTTATCTTTACTGGTTTTATAGTCGAATCCGCCGAGCAGCGTATGGCTCACTTGCCCGGTATCCATCAGGTATTCCAGCTGGTTATCCAGGCCAAACTCGTTGGTGGTGCGCTTTTCATGCTGGGCGCGGCGGGTCAATACCGAACTGTTGGCGGCGCTGGTGGCGTAAACAAGATAACGATACTTCTGCTTGATAGTGGCGTAACGCGCGTTCTGGCGGAAGATGAGGTTATCGGCGAACTGATGTTCCAGCTCGTAGCCGATCATCGTCTGCTCGCGCCAGGATTGATCGTAATCCGGGTCGCTGACGTTAAAGTCGCGCGGGATGTATTTGCCGTCGACGCTTTTCACCGTCCCGTACGCGGGCAGAAAGTTGCGGTATCCCGCGTCGGGATCTTTCTGGTAGCTGGTGAGCAGCGTAAAGCGGGTCTGATCGTTAGGATACCAGGTGATCGCTGGCGCAATCGCCATCCGCGTCTCTTTATAATCCTCCACCTGATTATGCTGGGTGCGGGCAATCCCGTTAACACGATACAGCACGCGGCCATCGTCGCTGAGCTTGCCGCCGAAATCAAACGCGCCCTCCGCGAGGTGGTTATTGCCGGTGCGGAACTGAATGTTGTGAATAGATTCAGAGGTCGGGCGCTTGCTGGTCATACTGATTAATCCACCCGGATTGACCTGGCCAAACAGCACCGATGCCGGGCCACGAACCAGCTCCACGCGCTCCAGTAACCAGGGGTCAATCGTTCCCGTCTGTGACGAGGCGGTGGCACCGAAGCTCAGGCCGTCGAGGAATTTCGGCACATAGCTAAAGCCACGAACAAACACCTCATCGTTGCGGTTAGACGATCCGCGGTACTCGGTAAACACCCCCGCCGAATAGCGCAGCGCCTGCGAAACGGAGGTCACATCCTGCATGTCCATCTGATCGCGGGTGATCACCGATACCGACTGCGGCGTCCTCACGATCTCTGCACTGGTCTTGGTGGCAGAAAGCGTTTTCGTTGCCACAATCCCCTTCACAGGGGCGGTAGGGTCTTCACTCGTCCCCTGCGTCACCGTCATGGTTTCTTCTCTATTTTCTGCCTGGGCCGCCACGCTGACCGTGGCCAGACTCAGGAGCCATGCCTGCATTATCTTATTATTTTTAAACATATTTTTTTAACATCCTTGGTTGCTATCGCCATAAAACACCGGTTAATTCTTCTAGATGATATTGCAAACTATTACCATTTGCATTAGCGTTATTAACAAATTTCGTCGGGGAACTTGCGGTAATGAAGAGGGCATGGAGTGGATTGTTATTAGGGATAGTGACGCTACCCGCGGTGGCGGTGACGTGTGAACATTCGTCCCTTCAGGGAGACATTCAGGGAAAGTTTGATGCCAGCGGTGAAGTCTGTTTTATCCTGCCTGAGCTGAGTGAAAACTATGTTTCTGCCACGCTGAACGGCGTGACGGATGCTCGCCTGCTGGACGCGCAAAACCGCCGCATTCGCACGCTGGTTGAAAATGGCCCCGCCGACGGTGAACACACCCTGTTGTTTGCTCTGCCCGTGAAGCAAAACGCGTCTCTGGTGCTGCACGGCGAAGCTGGCAAACCCTGGCGTTTTCAGTGGCGGATGAAAGAGACCTCTGCCTTACCACGCGTACAGATGCTGGAGCCTGAAAGCCCCACGTTGCAGGCGCTGGCAAAAACGGTTGCTGCCGGTGGGAGTACTGATGCGTTCTGGCAGGCGCAGATTCGGCAGGGAACGCCGATGGTGGAGCCGGTAGACGCCAGCCATAAGCGCGTCACCTTCCTGTGGCGCGGCGCGCGCGGCAACGTATTTATTCTCGGCTCGCCGGCGGGGGATCACGACCCGCTGTTCCGTCTGGGCAAAAGCGACGTCTGGTTTCGCAGTTACGTCGTGCCCGCCGATACGGTGATGCAGTACAAGCTCGCGCCTGATGTCCCCGTGATTGACGGCTCGGCGCGGGATCAACGACGGGCGATCCTGGTGAGCGCCCAGGCCGATCCGCTCAACCCGAACACCTTTGGTGAACAGAAGGCCGATCGCTGGAACCGCTATTCTCTGCTCGATCTCAGCCCGGCACGTTACTGCTCGGTGCAGGCCGCCGCGCAGCCGCTGGTGAGCGGCACCCTGACCCGCCAGATGCTGAGCAGCAAAATCCTCGGCAATTCCCGGGAAGTGATGCTTTACAAGCCGCGCGGCGCTCAACCCGCCCGCTGGACGTTAATCCTGTTTGATGGACAGATCTATCAGGATGACTACCATTTCGCTAACGTGCTGGATGGCCTGATCGCCCGCCATCATCTGCCGCCGGTCAATGTCGTGTTTATCGACAGCCTCGATCACGCCCGACGCAGTAAAGAGCTGCCGCCGAACCCGGCTTTCGCCGATTTTATGGCGCATGAACTGTTGCCGTGGTTGCGCGGGCAGGGCGTGGCGATGCAGCGGCAGAAAACGGTGCTGGCGGGTTCAAGCTACGGGGGGATCGCCTCCTCATGGGTGGCGCTGCGCTACCCGCGACTGTTTGGCAATGTGTTGAGTCTTTCTGGCTCTTACTGGTGGGCGCCGAAAGGTGAAGCCCCAGGCTGGCTGACGCGGCAGTATCAACAGTCGCCGCAGTATCCGGTGCGCTTCTGGCTGCAGGCCGGGAAGTTTGAAACCACGGGGCCGGGTGGGGGGATCTATCGCACCACGCAGGATTTCGAACAGGTGCTACGGGAGAAAGGCTATCGCGTCAGTTTCCACCCGTGGTCGAGCGGCCACGACTACGCGGCCTGGTGTGAAGCGCTGATCCACGGGATGCGTGATTTCATGGGCTTACGACGCCAGTGAAAACCAACGGCGCCAGATAAAGCGCAGGATAAAGAACTCAACGGCACCGAGGACTAAAAACCACAGGCAGAATAAAATGGTGTAAAGCTGGTTCAAATCGACCATGTGAAAGGTCTGAACCAGCTTTTGCGCCAGCACCAGCCCAAGGGACGGCGCAGGTAACAGCAGGCAGGACAGCAGGGCCATCAATAAAATGCCCCCCGCAGTAAGCAGCGATTCTAACGGGTGTTTCATGATTATGTTAATCGTCAGTTAAAAATAACATTGTCACGGATAGGGCTTCGTAAAGCAATATCAACCGTAAAGCAGGCGGGCGATAAATAATCGCCCGTTTATTCGCTATTATTTACCCTCATCATGTCCATTAATTCAATTAACCTGCGTTAATGTAAATTATTGTCACCCTCCGGCTAATAATCTTACAAAGGTATAAGTGCTATATCCAATTAACGTTGCAATAACAATGGCAGCGATAATATATAACGCCAGACGCCGACCGCGATAAATACCAAACATGCTTATCCCTCGTTTAGTTTAGGTTTAAAAATAATTTGTAAAAATCACTGTAACGAAATGAAACGTTCTCTGTTTAATGCCATCGACAGAAATAATAGTGCGTTAAATTAATTGCCGTGACAACCCATTAAATTAACGCTCACGATTTTTAAAAGCAGACATGGAATTCAGGCTTTTGCTCACCGCAAACTGAAGGAGCTGAAATATGACCAAAATGCATCACCCCCACACGCCCCCGTCCAGCCAGGACCGCGCCCCGACGCACGCTTATCAGCAGACCGTCGAGCAGACCCTTGCCGCACAGCGCAGCACCATGGCCGGACTGAGCCGCGCAGAGGTGCAGGCGCGCCTGCAGCAGCATGGCCCGAATGCTCTGCCGGCAAAAAAAGCCAGACCCGCATGGCTGCGTTTTCTGGCCCATTTTAACGATGTCTTAATTTACGTATTGCTGGCCGCCGCGGTTTTAACCGCAATAATGGGCCACTGGGTGGATACGCTGGTTATTCTGGGCGTGGCGGTGATTAATGCTTTAATTGGTCATATTCAGGAGAGCAACGCCGAAAAATCCCTGAGCAGCATTCGAAATATGCTCGCCAGCGATGCGCGCGTTATTCGTGAAGGCGTTCACGAAACAATACCTACAACTGAAATAGTTCCCGGGGATATTATTGTATTACGCGCTGGCGATCGTATTCCCGCGGATATGCGAGTGATTGAAGCGCATAATTTACGTGTGGAAGAGGCGATCCTCACCGGCGAATCCACGGTGGTTGATAAACATATTCAGCCGTTAACCGGAGAATTAACCCTCGGCGACCGGACCAATCTGCTGTTTTCCGGCACCACCGTCAGCGCGGGCGGTGGCATGGGCGTGGTGATTGCTACCGGCCAGGAAACGGAACTGGGCCACATCAATCAGATGATGGACGGGATTGAAAAACACCGCACCCCGCTGCTGGTGCAGATGGACAAGCTCGGCAAAGCCATCTTCGGGCTGATCATGGCGATGATGGCCGCGCTCTTTGTCTTCAGCCTGCTGCTGCGCGACATGCCGCTCGGCGAACTGCTGCTGTCGTTGATTAGCCTGGCGGTGGCGGCGGTGCCCGAAGGTCTGCCTGCTATCATCTCGATTATCCTGTCGCTGGGCGTACAGGCGATGGCGCGTCAGCGGGCAATCATCCGCAAGCTGCCTACCGTGGAAACCTTAGGGGCGATGACCGTAGTGTGCTCGGATAAAACCGGCACCCTGACCATGAACGAGATGACCGTTAAGGCGATCATCACCGCCGACAGCTGCTATCGCGTTGAGGGCGACAGCTATGCCCCGGAAGGCAAGATCTGCCTTGAGGGCAGCGACGAGCCGGTGCAGATCCAGCCGGGCACCGTACTGGAGCAGTATCTGCGCACCGTCGATTTGTGTAACGACAGCCAGATGATTCAGGACGAGCGCGGCCTGTGGGGGATCACCGGCGGGCCGACCGAAGGCGCGCTGAAGGTGCTGGCGGCGAAAGCCCACCTTGCACCGGTGATGACCACGCTTATCAACAAAATCCCGTTCGACTCGCAGTACAAGTACATGAGTACCCACTACCAGATCGGTAGCGAGGAGCAGATCCTGATCACCGGCGCGCCGGACGTGATTTTTGCCCTCTGTGCAGAGCAGCAGACCCGTAACGGCCCCGAAGCCTTTAACCGCGCCTACTGGGAAGCTGAGATGGAGCGCTATGCCCGTCAGGGGCTGCGCATGGTGGCCGCGGCGTTCAAACCGGCTCAGGAGGGGCAGGCGCTGACTCATGATGCGCTGAACCACGACCTGATCTTCCTCGGCATCGCCGGGATGATGGATCCGCCGCGCCCGGAGGCGATCGACGCTATTCACGCCTGCCAGCAGGCCGGGATCCGCGTGAAGATGATCACCGGGGATCACCCGCAGACGGCGATGAGCATCGGGCAGATGCTGGGGATCACCAACAGCGCCCAGGCGGTAACCGGCTATCAGTTGGAGCACATGGACGATGGCGAACTGGCGAAAGCGGCGGTGGAGTATGACATCTTCGCCCGCACCAGCCCGGAGCATAAGCTGCGTCTGGTGAAGGCCTTGCAGGAGCAGGGCGAGATCGTCGGCATGACCGGCGACGGCGTAAACGACGCACCGGCTCTGCGCCAGGCAGACGTGGGCATCGCCATGGGCATCAAGGGGACAGAAGTCACCAAAGAGGCGGCGGATATGGTCCTGACGGACGATAACTTCGCCACCATCGCCAGCGCGGTAAAAGAGGGGCGTCGCGTCTACGACAACCTGAAGAAGACCATTCTGTTCATCATGCCGACTAACCTCGCGCAGGGTTTGCTGATTGTGATTGCCCTGCTGGCCGGGAACATTATTCCGCTGACGCCGGTGCTGATCCTGTGGATGAACATGGCCACGTCCGCCACGCTCTCCTTCGGCCTGGCCTTTGAAGCCGCCGAGCGCAACATCATGCGCCGTCCGCCGCGTCAGACCGGCCAGCACGTGATGGATGCTTACGCCGTATGGCGTGTGGCCTTCGTCGGCACCCTGATTGCCGTTGCCGCCTTTGCGCTGGAAGCCTGGCTGGCCCCGCGCGGCCACAGCGCCGAGTTCATCCGCACCGTGCTGCTGCAGATGCTGGTCTGTGCGCAGTGGGTCTACATGATTAACTGCCGCAACACCGAAGGCTTCTCCCTTAATCGCGGCCTGCTGGCGAACAAGGGGATCTGGCTGGTCACCGGCGTGCTGCTCCTGCTGCAGCTGGCGATTATCTACCTGCCGTTTATGCAGATGCTGTTTGGCACCGAAGCCCTGCCGCTGCGCTACTGGGGTGTCACCCTGGGTATGGCGAGCGCGATGTTCTTCATCGTCGAGATCGAGAAGCGACTGACCCGCAGGTTCCGTAAGGCTGCATAACTGAAAACGTAAAACCTTACCCCTCACCCTAACCCTCTCCCCATAGGGGAGAGGGGACAGTCCGGCACTCTCCTTCCACCTGTTTGGAGTGGGAACCGCTCGGCACTCTCCCTCCACCTGTGGGGAGAGGGAGCTACTCGGTTTTCTCCCTCCGCCTGTGGGGTGATGGAACCGCCCGGTTTTCTCCCTCCACCTGCGGGGAGAGGGAACCGCCCGGTTTTCTCCCTCCACCTGAGGGAAGAGAGGACGGCTCGGTTTTCTCCCCCCACCTGCGGGGAGAGAGGACGGCTCGGTTTTCTCCCTCGCCCCTTTGGGGAGAGGGCCGGGGTGAGGGGAAAATTACACTGAGGTACTCCCATGAAACTCCCGCTCCTGTTCGTGCTTCTCGCCAGCACCCTGCAACCCGCATTTGCCGCCGCCATTCCCGTGCGCGTCGCTACCGTGGAGCAGACCGCCCATGCCGCCGAGCGCCAGATCCCCGGGCGCATTGAAGCCATTCACACCGTTGAGCTGCGCGCCCGCGCGGAGGGCGCCATTACCAAAATCAACTTTCGCGACGGACAGTATGTGAAAAAAGGCGACCTGCTGTTCGAGCTGGACGACGCCGAGCCGCGTGCCGCCGTGCGGCTGGCACAGGCCGAAGTGCAAAGCGCTGAAGCCACCCTGCGCCAGGCGCAGCAGCAGCTTTCCCGCTTCGAAAGTCTGGGCAGCAATAACGCCATCAGCCGCCACGACGTGGATAACGCCCGCATGCAGCGCGACGTTGCCCGCGCCGCGCTGGAGCAGGTGAAAGCCCGGCTGGAAACCCGCCATGTCACGCTGGGGTACACGCGCATCACATCACCCATCGATGGCCGCGTGGGCCACAGCCGCTTTCACGTGGGCAGCCTCGTGAATCCCTCAAGCGGCGTGCTGGTGGACGTGGTACAGCTTGACCCGATCCGCATCGCCTTTGCGCTGGAAGAGGGGGCGTTTGCCACCAAGGTCGGACAGCATGCGGATATCAGTGCCCTGAAAAAGGCCTGGCAGGCGCTGATAGACAGCAACGGCCAGCGCATCAGCGGTGAACTGACGTCCGTGGATAACCGCATCGATCCGCGCACCGCCAGCGTGATGCTGCGTGCCGAGTTTGCGAATCCGCGCCATCAGCTGCTGCCCGGCGGGAATGTGAATGTCTTTCTGCGCCCGGCAAGCGAGCAGCCGGTGCTGACCCTGCCCGCCGCGGCGGTGCAGCAAAACGGCGACGGATTCTATGCCTGGGTGGTTAACGCCGACGGCAAAGCAGAAATGCGTCCGCTGGCCGTCGCCGGGCAAATTGGCCAGCAGTTCCGGATCGCGTCCGGCGTCACTTCCGGCGAGCGAGCGATCACCGACGGCGCGCAGCGCGTGCAGCCGGGCGCGGCCGTTCAGATTCTCAATTAAGGAGCCATCATGCTGACGTTTTTCATCAAACGCCCGCGCTTCGCGATGGTGATTGCGCTGGTGATAACCCTGTTGGGGGCCATCGCGCTGAGAATTATTCCGGTAGAGCAGTATCCGCAGATCACGCCCCCGGTGGTGAATGTCAGTGCGTCCTGGCCGGGAGCCAGCTCGGCTGACGTGGCGGAGGCCATCGCCACACCGCTGGAGACCCAGCTTAACGGCGTGGATCACATGCTCTATATGGAGTCCACCAGTTCCGACGAGGGCACCTACAGCCTGAATATCACCTTTGCGGCGGGCACCGACCCGGATCTGGCTGCCATCGATGTGCAAAACCGCGTGGCACAGGCCGTGGCGCAACTCCCCGCCGAGGCACAGCAAAATGGCGTACAGGTGCGCAAGCGCGCCACCAACCTGATGATGGGGGTAAGTCTTTACTCTCCGGACAACACCCACACGCCGCTGCTGGTCAGCAACTACGCCAGCACCCATGTGCGTGAGGCGCTGTCGCGTTTGCCGGGCGTGGGGCAGGTGCAGTTGTTTGGCGCACGGGACTACAGCATGCGCATCTGGCTGCGACCGGATCGCATGAACGCCCTCAACGTGACCACCGACGACGTGGCGCAGGCGCTGCGCGAGCAGAACGTGCAGGGGGCGGCAGGCCAGGTGGGCACGCCGCCAGTGTTTAACGGCCAACAGCAGACCCTGACCATCAACGGGCTGGGGCGTTTAAATCAGGCGGAAGACTTTGCCGATATCATTATCCGCGTCGGTGAGATGGGCCAATTGGTGCGCCTGAAAGATGTCGCCCGCATCGAACTCGGCTCGCGCAGCTACAGCGCGGGCGCACAGCTGAACGGGCATGACTCCGCCTATCTCGCCATCTACCCCACGCCGTCCGCCAACGCCCTGCGGGTGGCCGATGCGGTGCGTACTGAGCTGGAGCATCTCTCGACGCGCTTCCCGGACGACCTGGTCTACGAAGTCAAATTCGATACCACGCAGTTTGTTGCCGCGACCATCAAAGAGATTGGCGTTTCGCTGGCGTTAACCCTGCTGGCCGTGGTGGTGGTGGTCTCCCTGTTCCTGCAGAGCTGGCGCGCCACGCTGATTGTCGCGCTGGCGATCCCGGTGTCGCTGGTGGGCACGTTTGCCGTGCTCTATACGCTCGGCTACTCCGCCAACACACTGAGCCTGTTCGCCCTTATTCTGGCGCTGACCATGGTGGTGGATGACGCCATCGTGGTGGTGGAGAGTGTTGAAACGCTGATGGCGGAAGGGCAGAGCCGCACGGCGGCGACCGCGCAGGCGCTGCGCCAGATTGCCGGGCCGGTGATTGCCACCACCCTGGTGCTGCTGGCGGTGTTTATCCCGGTGGCGCTGCTGCCGGGGATTGTCGGGGAGCTGTACCGCCAGTTTGCGGTGACGCTCTCGACCGCCGTCACGCTCTCAAGCCTGGTGGCGCTGACCCTGACGCCTGCTCTGTGCGCGATGCTGCTGCGCCCGCGCCCTGCGCGCCCGGCGGCAGTCTACCGTGCCTTCAACCGCGGGCTGGATGCCACGCGCAACTTTTACATTCGAATCCTGAGTCTGTTTACCCTGCGCCCGTGGCTGGCGCTGCTGGCAACCGCAGGCGCTGCCGTCGTGGTGGCGTTCAGCTTTATGTCGATGCCAAAAGGCTTCCTGCCCCAGGAGGATCAGGGTTACTTCTTTGCCAGCGTTCAATTGCCGGAGTCGGCCTCGCTGGAACGCACCGAAGCGGTGATGGCGACGGCCCGGGCGCTGATTGCACAACATCCGGCGGTGGAAGACGTGATTCAGGTCTCCGGGTTTAACATTCTCAACGGCACCAGCGCCTCCAACGGCGGGTTTATCTCCGTGATGCTAAAAGACTGGAGCGAGCGTCCCACTCTGGACGAGGTGATGGGCACGCTTCAGCGCCAGTTGCTGGCGTTGCCGGAAGCGACCATCATGACCTTCGCGCCGCCGACGCTACCGGGGCTGGGGAACGCCTCAGGTTTCGACCTGCGCATACAGGCCCAGGCAGGACAAAGCCCGGTGGAGCTGGAGCGCGTCACCCGCCAGGTGCTGGCAAAAGCCAACCAGCATCCGCAGCTGAGCCGGGTATTCACCACCTGGAGCAGCAACGTGCCACAGTTGACGCTGACCGTCGATCGCGAGCGTGCCGCCCGTCTTGATGTGCCCGTCTCTCGCATCTTCAGTAGCCTGCAGACCGCCTTTGGCGGCACGCGTGCCGGGGATTTCAGCGTCAACAACCGCGTCTACCACGTAGTCATGCAAAACGAGATGCAGTGGCGCGAGCGGGCGGAGCAAATCAGCGAGCTGTTTGTGCGCAGCAATAACGGCGAGCGGGTACGCCTGAGTAACCTCGTGACTATCACCCCCACCGTTGGCGCACCTTTCCTGCAGCAGTACAACCAGTTCCCGTCCGTGTCGGTAAGCGGTTCGGCAGCAGAGGGCGTAAGCAGCAGCACGGCGATGGCAGTGATGGGTGAGATTCTGGCGCAGAATCTGCCAACTGGATATGACTACGCCTGGAGCGGTATGTCGTATCAGGAGCAGCAGACCGGGAACCAGGCGATCTGGATTGTGCTGGCAGCGGTGGTCATGGCGTGGCTCTTTCTTGTCGCCCAGTACGAGAGCTGGACATTACCGGCAAGCGTAATGCTTTCGGTGCTGTTCGCCATCGGCGGGACGCTGGTATGGCTGTGGGCGGCCGGGTACGCCAACGATGTCTACGTGCAGATCGGCCTGGTGTTGTTAATCGCCCTTGCCGCGAAGAACGCGATTCTTATCGTTGAGTTTGCCCGTGCGCAGCGTATGGCGGGCAGGGCAATAGTGGATGCCGCGAGGGAAGGGGCCTCCCGTCGCTTCCGGGCGGTGATGATGACCGCAGTATCGTTCATTATCGGGGTATTACCGATGATGCTGGCGACCGGGGCGGGCGCCCAGAGCCGTCGCATCATCGGCACCACGGTGTTCAGCGGCATGCTGGTTGCCACCGTGGTGGGGATAATCTTTATCCCGGCGCTGTTTGTGCTGTTCCAGCGCCTGCGCGAGTGGGGGCACCGGCTTACGGGCTAGTGGCCCACAGCTCGGCATGTTTTTGCACCAGGGAGATGAGCGAGCCACCGTCTGCGATAAAGTCCCGCATGCGCTGCGCCTCGCTCTTGCCCTGTTTGAGCATCAGGGTAATTTCCTGAATCGCACTCGACGCCCCCAGCTTCTCCGCAGACGGCGCGACTTGCTCCAGCAGCCAGGCGAGATCCTCGGCAATGGTTTTTTGCTCCCCGGTATGCACGTCCGTCAGGATCCCGTCCAGTCCGTAACGACAGGCCTGAAAACGGTTAAAACGGTATAGCAGAAAATCTTTTTCCTGATGCTTATAGGGGCGTGTGGTCAGCAGCCAGTGCGACGTGGCCTGGATCAGCCCGGCGATATTAATGGCATGGGCGAGGGTGAGCGGCGTATCCATCACCCGCACCTCGACCGTGCCAAAATGGGGGCTGGGGCGAATGTCCCAGTGCAGATCTTTAATGCTGTCGATCATGCTGGTGTGGCTCAGGCGACGGAACAGCCCTTCAAACTCCTGCCAGCTGTTGATCCACGGCATCAGGCCGTTATCCGGGAAACCGGAGAAGATATTGAGCCGCGATGAGGCAAACTTCGTGTCGGTGCCCTGCATATAGGGTGAGCTGGCCGCCAGGGCGATAAAGTGCGGCACAAAGCGCGACAGGCCGTGCAGCAGGTAGATGGCCTCATCGCCGGTGCGACACCCCACATGGACGTGCTGGCCGAACACCGTCGCCTGCAAAATCAGATAACCAAAGCGCTCCAGCGTCACGTTATAGCGCTCATCTTCGCACACCTGCTGACGCTGCCATTTCTGAAACGGATGGGTGCCGCCGCCGCAAATCTGGATATGGTGCTTCGCCGCTGCGCGCAGAATGCTCTGCTGCATGGCGGAGAACTGTGCTGCCACCTGGTCGATGTTGTGGCACACGCCGGTCGCGATCTCGAGCATGCTTTCGGTGATATCGTGCTTTACCTCACCAGCTTTAATGTCATTTTTCACGGCGTCGATCAGGGCAGAGGAGTCCTGGCTTAAATCGTAGCCTGGCGGGTTAACCACCTGCAGTTCGAGTTCAACGCCAAGGGTGAAAGGTTCAGAGGAATGAAAGTCGGGTAAAGGCATAGCGCACTCCGTTGTCTGTTATCAGATGAGTATAGACAACGGGTGACGTTCACCTTTTCCCCATAGCAACGAAACCCGACCGGGTTCAAAAGCTAATCATATTGACGTTTCAGCGGCCTTATCGTTATTAATATCGCCCTGATTATGAACACTACGGAGTAAGCGATGGTCTCATTTCGTCCGCTGACAGAAGATGAGTATCCTGCTTATCTTGACTATTTTATTCACGATTATGCCGATGAGATCGGGTCAAACTACGGACTCTCTCAACCTGATTCGCTTGCCAGAGCAAAGCAGGAAATCGCCGAAATGCTTCCTGAGGGCGTGAATACGCATGGACACGTTTTATGCTCTCTTGTTGCGCCGATAGATGAGACCAACAAGCCGGTCGGTTATCTCTGGTACAAACCCGATACGATGATGCGTTCAGTGTTTATCTATGATTTTCATATTTTCACAGCCTGTCAGGGGCAGGGGCTGGGTAAACAGACGCTTCGCGATTTGGAAGCGCATCTGCGCGAGCAGGGTTTCAAGGAGATCAGACTGCGTGTGGCAGGTGATAATGCTCGTGCCCGGCACCTCTACGAGACCAGCGGTTTTGGGGTTACGGGCGTCAACATGAGCAAGTCTATTGTGGGTCTCGCGGAAAAAAGGACCTGAGGATGCTATTATCCAGGCAGCAACCGACATCCTGAGGATAACGCATGAGCAACGACGTACCGATTAAATATTATGACATCGTGGATGAGTACACGACGGAAGCCGCAACGCCGGTGAGCGAAGCAGAACGCGATCCCCTGGCGCTCTATTTCCAGCTGTTGATCACCCGTCTGATGAATAACGAAGAGATCAGCGAAGAGGCGCAGACCGAGATGGCAGTCGAAGCGGGTATCGACACGAAGCGCATCGATGATATCGCCAATTTCCTCAATCAGTGGGGTAATGAGTAGTTCCTGCATGAAAGGCATAGTCTGTGCAGGCGTTGTGCTTTACACTGCGCGCGGCAAAAATTGAGTTGGTAAACGATTAATCAGGTGGTAAAGGCGATGAACGGAACAATCACGACGTGGTTTGCAGATAAGGGTTTTGGATTTATCAAAGATGAAAACGGCGATAACCGCTATTTTCACGTGATTAAGGTCGCCAACCCTGATCTGATTAAGAAAGATGCCGCAGTGACGTTTGAACCTACCACCAACAACAAGGGTTTGTCAGCGTTTGCGGTAAAAGTCATACCGGAAAGCAAATACATCTTCCTTGATGGCGAGCGTCATAAAATTACCGCCATCAAGTCGTACCTGGTGTACCGCGAAGAAGAGCCTGCCGAAGCCCGGATTGATAAAGAAAACGGGGTGCTGACGGTGAAGAGCCTGATGGGCAATATCGCCCCGAAATCAACCGCGAAAGCCGGGGAGATGCGTTCGGTGAAAAAGCTGGCGATCACTACTTTCTCGGGCAGAACGTTCATCTTCTCTGAAGATGAGATCGACATCGATGCCACGGTGAAACAGCTGCAGAGCCTGAAGTAATCTGCCGGCTGGCGTTACCCGGCCTGAGAAAGTGCGGCCTGATGCTCTCACCCCGTCGCACTCACCGGGTGCGCGAACCCTAAAAACGGCGACCTGGTCGCCGTTTTGCTTTTACCTTCCAGCCCGCGTAAGCGCCGCAAGGCTTTGCCGCTATTTCATCCGATGTTCACCCGCGTTTAAGGCTTCGCGGTCAAAGAAACGCGCGATCGCGCCACCCGCCATAAACGCGGCCCGGTCTGACATATGGGCAATCACATCCGCGTCATGGCTAACCAACAGATAGGTCATTTCGTGCTGCTTTTTCAGGCGATTCAGCAGGTTAAGGATCTCCGCCTGCACCGACATATCCAGCGCCGAGGTGGGTTCATCCAGCAGCAGAAGCTGAGGGCGTAACAGCAGCGCCCGGGCAATCGCCACGCGCTGACGTTGTCCGCCGGAGAGCTGGTGGGGATAGCGCTTGCCCGCGTCGGCGGTCAGCCCCACCTGCTGCAGCGCCTCCGCCACCTTTTCTGCGATCTGCGTTTCACCGTGGATCTGTAACGGCTCCCCCAGGGTGCGTGACAGGGTGTGGTTCGGATGCAGCGAGGCCCAGGGGTCCTGAAAGACCATCTGCACGTTGCGCCGCAGCGCGCCGGTAAAGCGCATCCCGGGCTGGAGCCGGTCGCCCAGCACCTGAATGTTGCCGTGCCACTGGCGCTGCAGCCCGGCCAGCACCCGCAGAATGGTCGATTTTCCGCAGCCCGATTCACCAATCAGGCTGAAGGTTTCGCCTGGCTCAATCGCAAAGCTGGCCGCAGAGACCGCCGTTTTCTCACCGAAAGTCACCTGAAGCTGTTCTACATTAACGAGTGCCATGAGGTGTCTCCTTCCACGGCTGAGTGCGGTCGAGCGTCGGCAGCATCTGCCCGAAAGTGCTGGCATCAGGGCGGCAGGTCCACAGCGTCCGGGTATAGGGATGGGTGGCCTGGGAAAGCTGACTCGCCGCCATCTCATCGACCTTTTCCCCCTGATACATCACCAGCACGCGGTCGCAATGTTCCGCTACCAGCGGCAGATCGTGGCTAATCAGCAGCATCGCCATCTGGCGTTGCGCGCACTGCTCTACCAGCAGCTCAAGGATTTGATTCCGCAGGCGGGCATCAAGCGCAGAGGTTGGTTCATCGGCAATCAGCACCCGCGGGTTGTTGATAAGCGCGATGGCGATCATCACCCGCTGGCCCATACCGCCAGAGAGCTCCCCCGGATAGCGGCTCAGCACCGCGTCGGTCAGACCCACAGCGTGAATCATCTCGCGGATACGTGCCACACGCTCCCGGCGCGGCAGCGACTGGTGCAGAGTTAACGCTTCATCCAGCTGCGCCTGCACGTTTTTCACCGGGTTGAGGGCGTAGCGCGGATCCTGAAGCACCATCGCAATCTCATTGCCGCGCAACTGTCGCCAGCCGCGCGGCGACAGCGTGGTAAGGTCGTGCCCCAGCACAGTGAGCTGTTGGGCGCTGACCCGGCCTGGCGTTCGCACCAGCCCCATCAGCGCCCGGGCGGTCATCGACTTGCCCGAGCCGGACTCCCCGACCACCGCCAGCCGTTCATTGCCCAGGGTAAAGCTGACGTTGTTAACCACCCGTGCGGCGGGATAATCAATTGTCAGGGAATCGACAATAATGCGTGGTTCAGTCATGTTGTGGCTCCAGCACGTCGCGCAGGCCGTCGCCCAGCAGATTAAAGGCCAGGCTGGCAATCAGGATCGCCCCGCCCGGAATGGCGGCAATCCACCACTGATCGAAAATAACCTGCATCCCGTCCGCGATCATCGCCCCCCATTCAGCCATCGGTGGACGCGCGCCCAGACCGAGGAAGCCCAGCCCGGCCGCTGCGAGGATAATTCCCGCCAGATCGAGCGCCAGCCGCACAATGGCCGAGGGCAGGCACAGCGGCAGAATGTGCCCCAGCAGCAGGCGAAAACCACGAATGCCCATCATCTCGGCGGCGGCCAGATAGTCGCTGTGACGCAGGCGCTGGATCTCGCTGCGCGCCTGACGAGCGTAAGCGGGCCAGGTGGTTAACGCCAGCGCCAGCGCGCCGTTAACCAGCCCCGGGCCGAGCATGGCGACAAAAGCAAAGGCGAGGATCAGCCGCGGCATCGACATCACCACGTCGGTGAAGCGCATCAGCACCCGCTCCAGCCAGCCGCCGTAGTAGCCGGACAAAATCCCCACCAGCAGGCCCGCGGGCAAGGTAATGACCGTCACTAAGGCCACCAGCCCCAGCGCCGGTCGGCTACCGTAGATCAGCCTTGAAAGCAGGTCACGCCCGTAGCTGTCGGTGCCAAGCCAGTGTTGGGCATTCGGGGATTGCAGACGGGCGGCGGCGTCCTGCCAGTTCGGATCCAGCGGAGCCAGCCACGGGGCGAACAGCGCCACCAGCAGCAGCAGGGTAATAATGATTAGCCCACAAAATGCCGCTGGCGAGCGGCGCAGACGACGCAAAAACAGATAAAACGGCATCAGCGCACCCTCGGGTCAGTGAACCGCACCAGCAGGTCGGTCAGGTTATTAATCAGCACGAAACAGACGCCGATCAGCAGCGTCCCGCCCATGATGGCGGTGGTATCCCCGGCGAACAGGGCGGTCGTGAGGTAACGACCAATCCCCGGCCACGAGAACACGGTCTCTGTTAACACCGCCCCTTCCAGCATGCTGGTGTAGGCCAGCGCAATCACGGTGAACAGGGTGCTGCGAATATTGGGCAGCACGTGGCGCAGCAGGATGGTCATTTCGCCCGCCCCTTTGGCGCGTGCCAGCAGGATGTACTCTTTATTCATCTCACTCAGGCACGCCGAGCGGGTCAGGCGGGTGATGCTCGCCAGTGAATAGTAGGCCAGGAGCAGCACCGGCAGCACCAGATGGCTGGCGGCATTTTTGAAGGCCGCCATGTCGCCGGAAAGCCAGGTGTCGATCAGCGCAAATCCGCTGCGCGGTTCGACGGTGTATTGCCAGATATCATCCAGCCGACCTGGCCCGGCGCTCCACTGCAGCTTCGCGTAGAACAGCGCCAGCATCAGCAGCCCGAGCCAGAAAATGGGCACCGAGTTACCGAGCAGGGTAAGTGTGCGGATAACCATATCGAGCGGCGAACCGGCGTACCGGGCGCACAGCACCCCCGCCATGACTCCCAGCAGGGAACCGAGAATTAACGCCAGAGTAGCCAGCTCAAGGGTCGCCGGGAAGGCGTGCAGTAGATCCTGGAGTACCGGTTGCCCGGTGGCGCTGGCGGTGCCGAGATCGCCGTGCACAAGATCAACCAGATAATGCCAGAACTGCACCGGCAGCGGCTGATCCAGCCCAAGCTGGTGGCGAACCTGATCGTAGGTGGACTGGCTGGCGTGATCGCCAACGATCTGCAAAACGCGATCGACCGGCGAGAGCGCGGAGAGCGCAAAGGTCACGAGCAAAAGCCCGAGCAGCGTGAGGAACAGGGTCAGCAGGCCCTGTAAAACGCGTGCCACGTGGGTAGAAAGAGGAGGCATGGGAAAATCGTTATTCCTGAATGAGAGCACGGACTTCCCCTCTCCCCAGGGGGAGAGGGGGAAAACTTACTTCGTTACGCGGTCGTACCAGACCATATCCGCATTCAGCCCCTGCTGATAACCCTTCACGTTATCGCGCACCACGATCTGGGTTTTGCCCTGATCGACAAACACGTACGGCGATGTGTGCTGCAGTTGCTCCTGCATCTGCTTATACAGGTCGAGGCGCTTGGCTGGATCCGGCTCGGCTACCGCCGCCAGCGTGGCTTTGTTCAGCTCCGGGATCTGCCAGCCGTTAAGCCCGGCCACGGTGCTGGATTTGCCGTCGTTCCAGGCGAAGGCGCTGGCATTGGAGTGCGCATCAAAATAATCCGGGATCCACAGACGGATGGCGGCCTGGTGCTGTTTAGCGCGCACGCGGGCATACACCTGGCTGCCCGCTGCTGGCAGCAGATCAACCTTCACGCCGCCCTGGGCAAAGCTCGCCTGCATTGACTGGGCGATGGTGATAAACGGCGGTTTGTTCTCTACGTCCAGCGTGAAGTGGGCGTCTTTGATACCCGCTTTGGCCAGAATCTCTTTCGCTTTTGCGGGATCAAATCTGAACGGATTGTTCTCCAGCGCGCCCGGCAGGCCTACCGGCAGGAAGCTCTGGTGGACAAAATACTGGCCTTTCAGCAGATCTTTGGTAATGCCTTCATAATCCACCAGCCAGCGTGACGCTTCCCAGAAGGCCGGATTATTCAGCAGCGGGTTAGCGCTGTTCCCGGCGTTAAACACCAGGTAGTTTTGTTCCGCAGAGGGGATGCTCAAGACGCTGACGCCCGGCTTGCCGGTGAGGGCACCCACCTGGTCGGCACCGAGATCGCGGGCGACATCGGCATCACCCTGCTCAATCAGCAGGCGGCGTGAGGCGGGATCTGGCACATTTTTGATAATGATGTTTTTCAGCTTCGGCGCGCCGCCCGGTGCGCTGGCGTTGGCTTCTAACACGATGGCCTGATGCGGCTGATAGACGCGCATTTTATACGCGCCGCTGCCCGCAGAGTGCATCTTCAGCCATGCGTTGCCAAGGTCATCACCCTTTACGTTCGCCGTGACTAACTTCTCGTCCACGATGGAAGCGATTGGCGTAGAGAGGATGTTCAGCGCAACGGACGGGCTGACGTCTGCCGTCCAGTGCAGCTGCAGGGTGTGGTCATCCACCTTTTTCAACTGGCTGGCGATGTTGCCCGGCTCCCAGCCCAGCACGTTAAGAATAAAGGCCGGAGACTTGTTCAGAGTGATGGCGCGGGTATACGAGAAGATGACATCTTCCGGGCGCAGCGGGTTGCCGGAGGCAAATTTCGCGTCCGGTTTTAGCTTAATGGTCAGGGTTTTTGCGGCCGCATCCGCTTCCCAGCTCTCGGCCAGAATCGGAGTTATTTTTTCCGGGTTGTCGCGGTCCGGCTGCACCAGACGTTGATACAGGCTCGGCACGGTCTGGATGCTGGAAAGCTCATTGGCTTCTGCCGGATCGAGGCTGACGATGTCATCAAGACCCTGAGCAACCACCAGCGTATCCGGTGGCGTAGCGGCATGGACGGTTGCTGACAACGCAGCCAGCACCAGTAACGGCAGTATTTTTTTTGTCATAGCGATCCCTGAACGTCTTGTTTTTGATTGTTTTATAGACCGTTACGTTAGGGGGGCGAGCTGAATTTAGGAAAGTCTTAATTCTGCTTAGCTTATTACCGTAGCGCATAACGAATTATTTATGGTTATTAGTGGAGACAGCGTTACTGTTAAGCAGGCAATCCTGTATTGTAAAAATAACAATCTATTAACAATAAAAAGGGGTAGAGCGTGCCGGAAATCAATAGCTGGGGTCAAACCGTTAACGATCCTGTTCCCGGCTGGCAAGGGGCCAGCGTATTAGAGCGTGGCGTGCTGGAAGGGCGGTTTTGTCGTCTTGAGCCGCTGGATGCGGCACAACATGGGGTGGATCTGTTCGACGCCTACGCCATGGGCGATGACAGCGACTGGACCTGGCTTGCCAGTAATCAGCCTGCCAGCATAGAAGCCACCGTCGACTGGTTGCAGGGCAAAGTGCAGGATGAAGCGCTGGTGCCCTTTGCGGTGATCGATCGCCACAGCGAGCGCGCCGTCGGGCTGGTCTGCTATATGGCGATTGAACAGCAGCTCGGCTCGGTGGAGATTGGTCATGTCACCTGGTCGCGAAAAATGAAAAATAGCCCGCTTGGCACCGAAGCAATATGGCTGCTGCTGAAGTATGGCTTTGAACGGGGCTACCGTCGGCTGGAGTGGAAATGCGATTCGATGAATATTGCCTCGCGTCGTGCCGCCGAGCGTCTGGGCTTTGTCTGGGAAGGGCGGCTGCGGCAGAAACTGGTGCGCAAAGGCCGCAACCGCGACAGCGATATGCTGTCGATAATCGACAGCGAATGGCCGGAACGGGACGCAGCCATTCGCGGCTGGCTGGCAGCGGATAATTTTGATGAGAATGGACGGCAAATCAGGCGGCTGGAGACATTTCATATTCGCCCGGAAACGGCCTGATTTTTCCGGCAATCTGAACGTATTCTGAAAAGTCTCTTTAGCTGTATTGCTCCGTCTGATTAATCGTCAGACGGGGCATTTTTATTTCTGCCTTTCTCGGGCGGCCACCCAAAGTCAATTTTTCCTGCGATCTAAACGTTTTCTGAAAGATGATTTTGACTGGATAAATGCACAGGTAAGTGGCGGTTTTTCAGCCCGGGAGGGAGTAGTATTGCGGCGGGTGCCTGATGCTTTCTGAGCGCAGGCAGGTGTGGTGGGCCAGAAAGCAAATGCCCCGGAGATGTTTCCATCAACCGGGGCTACCACAACCAAACCTGAACAATTTGGATGGTAGCCCCTTCTTAGCAAGGAGGCAATGACATGCTTAACAAGTACGCCTTTGCGGCGATCCTGGTAATGGGTTTAACCGTGCTGGGGGTCACGTTTCTGGTTCGCGAGACAT
>PJTS01000043.1_pt1 | contig 135181 bp, 128 predicted proteins | sample 1512251 | NCBI WGS metagenome assembly PJTS01 (sample SAMN08177686, study PRJNA422409) | Soil metagenome, whole genome shotgun sequencing project. | isolation source: Soil (2) enriched on wood chips: alkali lignin treatment | place: USA: Madison | collected 2015-01-15 | reverse complement strand
TCGTCTCAACCGAGGCGCGCATTCTACGCTTTCCTCATTTTCTGTCAAGCGTTTATTTTGAAGTTTTTTGCGAGAAACTCGTTTTACTTCAAACACTTGACTCGCTGCGATCTCTCGTAGCGGGAGGCGAATCATACAGCGTTTAGAAGCGCTGTCAACCATCATCTCAACCGCTGCCGATCAGGCGACCGTAGCACTCCTGACACTACCTGAATCGCTTAACTAATTGATTTACAAGAAGTTTTACGCTTCGACTACGTCAGAAGTGGGGCGCATTATAAGGGGATTCGAAACCGCGTCAACCCTTAATTTCAATAAACCCTGATATCGCCGAAAAACAAAGCGGGGAGGCCTGACGGCCTCCCCGCTTTTCACCAAGGCCACACACCCTTAGAGCACGCCGGCACTGCGCAGCCGTTGCACCTCAGCGGCATCCAGCCCCAATACATCCTCCAGCACCACCTCGGTATGCTCACCCAGCAGCGGCGGCGCCCGACGGTACTCCACCGGCGTCTCCGACAACCGTATCGGGCTCGCCACCTGCGGCACACTTCCCGCCAACGGATGCGGAATGTTCACCGCCAACCTGCGCGCCAGCACCTGCGGGTCCTGGAACATCTGCGCCAGGTCGTTGATAGGCCCGCACGGCACCCCTGCAGCCTCCAGCTGGCTCACCCACTGCGCCGTGGTCTTGAACACTGTGGCCTGGCGGATCAATGGGATCAGCTCGGCCCGGTTGGCTACCCGCAGCTTGTTGGTAACGAAACGTGGATCGTCCGCCCATTCCGGCTGCCCAGCCACCTCGGCGAACTTGCGGAACTGGCTGTCGTTACCCACGGTAAGGATGAAGTCGCCATCCGCCGTCGGGAAATCCTGATAAGGCACGATATTGGGATGCGCATTGCCCAAGCGACGAGGCGGGTTGCCCGTGGTCAGGTAGTTCATGGCCTGGTTCGCCAGGCAGGCCACCTGCACATCGAGCAACGCCATGTCGACATGCTGGCCCACCCCGGCCTGCTCCCGATGGGCAAGGGCAGCGAGGATCGCCACCGTGGAATACAACCCGGTAAGGATATCGGTCAGCGCCACCCCCACCTTGACCGGCCCCGCACCTTCTTCACCCTCCGGGCGGCCGGTCAGACTCATCAGCCCGCCCAGCCCCTGGATCATGAAGTCATAACCCGCGCGCCTGGCATAAGGCCCGGTCTGGCCGAACCCAGTGATGGAACAATAGATAAGCCGCGGGTTGATCGCCTTCAGGCTCTGGTAGTCCAGGCCATAGGCAGCCAACCCACCTACCTTGAAGTTCTCGATGACGATATCGGACTTCGCCGCCAATTCACGCACCAGGCGCTGCCCCTCGGCCTGGGTGAAGTCGATGGTCACCGAACGCTTGTTGCGGTTGGCCGACAGGTAATAGGCCGCCTCACTGGTGTTCTCACCCTCGGCATCCTTGAGGAAGGGCGGCCCCCACGAACGGGTATCGTCACCACTGCCAGGGCGCTCGACCTTGATCACATCAGCACCAAGGTCAGCGAGGATCTGACCAGACCATGGGCCGGCCAGCACGCGAGAAAGGTCCAGCACCCGCAGATGTGATAGCGCGCCCATGGACTGACTCCTTATCAATAGAAGGCCTGGATACCGGTCTGTGCACGCCCCAGGATCAGTGCATGCACATCGTGGGTACCTTCATAGGTGTTGACCACCTCCAGGTTGACCAGGTGACGGGCCACACCGAACTCATCGGAAATGCCATTACCACCCAGCATGTCACGCGCCATGCGGGCAATATCCAGCGCCTTGCCGCAGGAATTGCGCTTCATAATCGAAGTGATCTCTACTGCAGCCGTGCCCTCGTCCTTCATCCGCCCCAGACGCAGGCAGCCCTGCAGCGCCAGGGTGATTTCGGTCTGCATGTCGGCCAGCTTCTTCTGGATCAACTGGTTGGCAGCCAACGGACGACCGAATTGCTGACGGTCCAGGGTGTACTGACGCGCGGTGTGCCAGCAGGCTTCGGCGGCACCCAGCGCACCCCATGAGATGCCATAGCGGGCAGAGTTCAGGCAGGTGAACGGGCCTTTTAGGCCGCGCACATCCGGGAAGATGTTGTCCTCCGGCACGAACACGTTGTCCATGACGATTTCGCCAGTGATCGAGGCGCGCAGGCCGACCTTGCCGTGGATCGCCGGGGCGCTTAGGCCTTCCCAACCCTTTTCCAGGACAAAGCCGCGGATATCACCCGCATCATCCTTGGCCCAGACCACGAATACATCGGCGATCGGGCTGTTGGTGATCCACATCTTGCTACCGGTCAGGCGGTAGCCGCCATCGACCTTCCGGGCACGGGTGATCATCGAGCCCGGGTCGGAGCCGTGGTTAGGCTCGGTCAGGCCAAAGCAACCGATCCACTCGCCGCTGGCCAGCTTGGGCAGGTACTTCTGCTTTTGTGCCTCGGTACCGAACTCGTTGATTGGCACCATCACCAGCGACGACTGCACGCTCATCATCGAGCGGTAACCCGAGTCGATACGCTCTACCTCGCGAGCAATCAGGCCATAGCACACGTAATTCAGGCCACTGCCACCGTATTGCTCGGGAATGGTGGCGCCCAGCAACCCGACCTCACCCATTTCACGGAAGATCGCCGGGTCGGTCTGCTCATGACGGAAGGCCTCGAGCACACGCGGGGCCAGCTTGTCCTGGGCGAACTGATAAGCGCTGTCACGCACCATGCGCTCTTCTTCAGTGAGCTGCTGATCGAGCAGCAGCGGGTCGATCCAGTTGAAGCTTGCTTTACCGGCCATGAGCGAAATCCTCGAAATAGGGGGCAGTTTCTTGTGCCTTTGAGCCTAGGCCTGATCGGCCGCCGGGACAAACGAGGATTGCGCACCATTTAGTGATAATTTGTCACTTCGTAAATCGGCAAAACGCCATATTGACTGCCTTACGAGTGAGGTTGACGTACATGCGCCGCAAGATCCCCAGTACCGCCGCCCTGGTTTGCTTCGAGGCGGCGGCGCGCAACGAGAGCTTTACCAAGGCAGCCCAGGAACTCGCCCTGACCCAAGGTGCCGTCTGTCGACAGATAGGCGGCCTGGAAGCCTTCCTTAATGTGGAGCTGTTCCGCCGCTCGCGCCGCGGCGTGAAGCTGACCGAAGCCGGCCTTTCCTACAGCCGCCAAGTGGCTGCCCAACTGGACGCAGTAGAGCGCGACACTTTGTCGGTAATGCGCCAGCAGGGCGCCAACCTGATCGAACTGGCCGTGGTGCCCACCTTCGGCACCCAGTGGCTGCTACCGCGGCTTAAGGACTTCCAGCAGCGCCACCCGGAGGTCACGGTCAACCTCACCAACCGCACCCGGCCATTCCTGTTTGCCGACACTACCTTCGATGCTGCCATCTACTTCGGCGATGCCGACTGGTCCGGCACCCAGTCGCACCGGCTGATGGGGGAAAACCCGGTACCGGTGTGCAGCCCGGCGCTGCTGGGCGGGCAGGGTGCGCTCGACGCGCAGCGCATTGCACAATTGCCACTGCTGCAGCAGAGCACGCGCCCCTATGCCTGGCGGCAGTGGTTCGGCAGCGTCGGCATGAATGTGGAGCGCGACATGACAGGCCCGCGCTATGAACTATTCTCGATGCTCGCCCAGGCGGCCATGCATGAGATGGGCATCGCGCTGATTCCGCCGTTCCTGATCCAGCGCGAGTTGGAGGAGGGTAGGCTGGTGGTCGCTAACAGGCATGCCCTCAGTAGTGACAAGGCCTACTATCTGATGATTCCGGAGCGCAAGGTGGAGTCGGCTTCGCTGCGCGCCTTCCGCGACTGGCTGCTGAGCCAGGCTCAGGCGTACACGGCGAAGACTTAGGGAAGCGCGACAAATTGACCCCGTAGTCAATTATTTTAAACACCTACAGATATATGTATTTGTCGCATCTACATAAACTGTTATGCAGGTGCAAAAATCCTCTTTAATCCTGCTTACGGCGCGGCTTTGCAGGTTATTTTGCGACATTCACCAAGCCGTAAGCGAATTGACCGCAAAATTTTTGATTTTTTCTCCTACTCTGCCAATAGCCTATGTTTGACGCGCTGCAGCCTGACCGTTGCGACATACGGTCACAGGGTGACTTGTAGTTTTGACTTCGTTTCGCTTCAGAACCGGTTGAAGGGCCCTGGCTTCGTCTGCAAAATGCTTCGCCCGCCCGGATTCGGCGGTTCGGTGCTCCACAGCCGCCCCAGTGCACCATCCGAAGTGTGCTGGCTTTTACAAAGACAAAAGGTCACCGCAGGAGAAATAGTCGTGCACATTGGTGTTCCTCTCGAGACGCAGACCGGTGAGACAAGGGTCGCTGCGACCCCGGAAACCATCAAGAAACTGATTGGCCAAGGCCATCAGGTCACCGTCCAACGGGGGGCAGGGCTTAATGCCAGCATTCCGGACAGTGCCTATGAGGCCGCGGGCGCTTCCCTGGGGAGTGCAGCCGATGCCTACGGCGCCCAATTGGTGCTTAAAGTGGTCGCCCCCAACGACCAGGAACTGGCCCTGATCAACAGTGGCAGCCTCCTGGTGGGCATGCTCAACCCCTTCAACAGCGAGCTGATCGGCAAGATGGCCGAACGCGGCATTACCGCGTTCGCCCTGGAAGCCGCGCCACGCACCTCGCGGGCGCAGAGCCTGGATGTGCTGTCGTCACAGGCCAACATCGCCGGTTACAAGGCGGTGTTGCTGGCTGCCCATCACTACCCACGCTTCATGCCCATGCTGATGACCGCCGCCGGCACCGTTAAAGCCGCGCGCGTGCTGATCCTGGGCGCGGGCGTTGCCGGCCTGCAGGCCATTGCCACGGCCAAGCGCCTGGGTGCGGTGATCGAGGCGTCCGACGTACGCCCGGCCGTGAAGGAGCAGATCGAGTCGCTGGGTGCCAAGTTCATCGACGTACCCTACGAAACCGATGAGGAACGCGAGTGTGCCGAAGGTGTCGGCGGTTACGCTCGGCCAATGCCGGCCAGCTGGATGCAACGCCAGGCCCAGGCCGTGCACGAGCGCGCCAAGCAGGCGGATATCGTCATCACCACTGCGCTGATCCCGGGGCGCAAGGCGCCGACCCTGCTCAGCGCCGAAACCGTCGCGCAGATGAAGCCCGGCTCGGTGGTCATCGACCTCGCAGCAGCCCAGGGTGGCAACTGCCCACTGACCGTCGCCGACCAGGTGGTACAGGAGAACGGCGTGATCATCGTCGGCCCGACCAACCTGCCGGCCCAGGTGGGCGCCGATGCCTCGGCGCTGTATGCCCGCAACCTGCTGGACTTCATGAAGCTGCTGTTCGACAAAGACGGCGCGCTGGTCATCAACCTCGAAGACGACATCGTCGCGGCCTGCCTGATGTGCCGTGATGGTCAGGTCGTCCGCAAGAACGGCTAAGGAGCACGACAATGGAAGACATGCTGATTTCCCACGGCATCTACAACCTGATCATCTTCGTGCTGGCCATCTATGTGGGCTACCACGTGGTGTGGAACGTTACCCCGGCGCTGCACACCCCGCTGATGGCCGTGACCAACGCCATTTCGGCGATCGTCATCGTCGGCGCCATGCTGGCCGCAGCCCTGACCGTGACCCCGGCCGGCAAGCTGATGGGCACCCTGGCAGTGGCCCTGGCCGCGGTCAACGTGTTCGGTGGCTTCCTGGTCACCCGTCGCATGCTTGAGATGTTCAAGAAGAAAACCAAGAACGAGGCGCAGAAGTAAGCATGAGCATGAATCTGGTAACGCTCCTCTACCTCGTCGCCTCGGTGTGCTTCATCCAGGCGCTCAAGGGCTTGTCGCACCCGACTACCTCGCGGCGTGGCAACCTGTTCGGCATGATCGGCATGGGCATCGCCATCGTCACTACGGTCGGCCTCATTTATAAGCTTGGGGCTGAGCTTGCTACTGCCGGCATTGGCTACGTCATCGTAGGCCTGCTGGTCGGCGGCACCGCCGGTTCGATCATGGCCAAGCGCGTCGAGATGACCAAGATGCCGGAACTGGTCGCTTTCATGCACAGCATGATCGGCCTGGCTGCGGTGTTCATCGCGATCGCCGCGGTTCTGGAACCGCAATCCATGGGCATCGTCGCCACCATGAGCGACCCGATCCCCACCGGCAACCGCCTGGAACTGTTCCTCGGCGCGGCCATCGGTGCCATTACCTTCTCCGGTTCGGTGATCGCCTTCGGCAAGCTGTCGGGCAAGTACAAGTTCCGCCTGTTCCAGGGCGCACCGGTACAGTTCGCCGGCCAGCACAAGCTGAACCTGATCCTCGGCCTGACCACCATCGCCCTGGGCCTGCTGTTCACCTTCACTGGCCATTACAGTGCCTTCACCCTGATGCTGGTCCTGGCCTTCATCATGGGCGTGCTGATCATTATTCCGATCGGGGGCGCCGACATGCCGGTGGTGGTGTCGATGCTCAACAGCTATTCGGGCTGGGCCGCGGCCGGTATCGGCTTCTCGCTGAACAACTCGATGCTGATCATCGCAGGCTCCCTGGTCGGCTCGTCCGGTGCCATCCTCTCGTACATCATGTGCAAGGCGATGAACCGTTCGTTCTTCAACGTCATCCTCGGTGGCTTCGGTGGTGATGCCGATGCCGGCGCGGCGCAAGGCTCGAAAGAGCAGCGCCCGGTGAAGTCCGGCTCGGCCGACGATGCCACCTTCCTGCTCAGCAACGCCGACAGCGTGATCATCGTCCCGGGCTACGGCCTGGCGGTGGCCCGCGCCCAGCACGCACTGAAGGAACTGACCGAGAAGCTGACCCACAACGGCGTGACCGTGAAGTACGCGATCCACCCGGTGGCGGGCCGTATGCCCGGGCACATGAACGTGCTGCTGGCCGAGGCCGAAGTACCGTACGACCAGGTGTTCGAGATGGAGGACATCAACGCCGAGTTCGGCCAGGCCGATGTGGTGCTGGTGCTGGGCGCCAACGATGTGGTCAACCCGGCGGCGAAGAACGATCCCAAGTCGCCAATCGCCGGCATGCCGATCCTCGAAGCGTTCAAGGCCAAGACCATCATCGTCAACAAGCGCTCCATGGCCAGCGGCTATGCCGGCCTGGACAACGAACTGTTCTACCTCGACAAGACCATGATGGTGTTCGGCGACGCCAAGAAAGTCATCGAAGACATGGTCAAGGCGGTGGAGTGAAAACGGCCGCTGCAAACCAGCTGATATAAAGGAAGCCCCGGTCAGAATCTGCCGGGGCTTTTCTTTTGTTGATCCGGATCAACGGCTCTATTCCAAAGCTCCTCATACGACCATGGTCGTGGGACGGCAAGGGGCGAAGTCTCTAGACTGCGCTGCAGTAGTTTCAGTAGCCCGAGATAACAATCCATGTACCGTGATCGTATCCGCTTGTCCTCCCTGCACAGCAAGGTAATGAGTGCGGCTGATGCCGCTGGTCTGATCGAGGACGGCATGACCGTCGGCATGAGCGGCTTCACCCGCGCCGGCGAAGCCAAGGCCGTACCACATGCACTGGCCGAACGTGCCAAGCAGTCGCCACTGAAAATCAGCCTGATGACCGGCGCCAGCCTGGGCAACGACCTGGACAAGCAACTGACCGAGGCCGGCGTGCTGGCTCGCCGCATGCCGTTCCAGGTCGACAGTACCCTGCGCAAGGCCATCAACGACGGCCAGGTGATGTTCATCGACCAGCACCTGTCGGAAACCGTCGAGCAATTGCGCAACCAGCAGCTGAAGCTGCCGGACATCGCGGTCATCGAAGCCGTGGCCATCACCGAGCAAGGCCATATCGTGCCAACCACCTCGGTAGGCAACTCGGCCAGTTTCGCGATCTTCGCCAAGCAGGTGATTGTAGAGATCAACCTCTCGCACAATACCAACCTCGAAGGCCTGCACGACATCTATATCCCGACCTACCGCCCGACCCGCACGCCAATCCCGCTGGTCAAGGTCGACGACCGCATCGGCAGCACCGCCATCCCGATCGACCCGGCCAAGATCGTCGGTATCGTCATCAGCGACCAGCCGGACTCGCCATCCACCGTACTGCCGCCGGACGACGAAACCCAAGGCATCGCCGACCACCTGATCAACTTCTTCAAGAAGGAAGTCGAAGCCGGACGCATGACCAACAAGCTCGGCCCGCTGCAGGCCGGAATCGGCAGCATTGCCAACGCGGTGATGTGCGGCCTGATCGAGTCGCCGTTCGAAGACCTGACCATGTACTCCGAAGTACTACAGGACTCCACCTTCGACCTCATCGACGCCGGCAAGCTGAGCTTCGCCTCGGGCAGCTCGATCACCTTGTCGACTCGCCGCAACGCTGACGTGTTTGGCAACCTGGAGCGTTACAAGGACAAGCTGGTGCTGCGCCCGCAAGAAATTTCCAACCACCCGGAAGTGGTCCGTCGCCTTGGCATCATCGGTATCAACACCGCGCTGGAGTTCGATATCTACGGCAACGTCAACTCCACCCACGTCTGCGGCACCAGGATGATGAACGGCATCGGTGGTTCGGGGGACTTCGCCCGTAACGCCCACCTGGCCGTGTTCGTCACCAAGTCGATTGCCAAGGGTGGCGCAATTTCCAGCGTGGTGCCAATGGTCAGCCATGTCGACCATACCGAGCACGACGTGGACATCCTGGTCACCGAGCAAGGCCTGGCCGACCTGCGCGGCCTGGCGCCACGCGAGCGGGCCCGGGCGATCATCGACAACTGTGTACACCCAGACTACCGCGCGGCACTGAACGACTACTTCGATCGTGCCTGCCAGCGAGGCGGCCACACCCCGCACATCCTGCGCGAAGCCCTGAGCTGGCACGAGAACCTGGAAGAAACCGGGCGCATGCTGGCTAGCTGATCCAGATGTGGTACGGAACGGCGGCCCTGCTTCCGCTGTTCCGGCCTCTTCGCGGGCAAGCCCGCGAATGGGCCATAACAGTCAAACCCTTCTATCAATACACCTTGCCGCTATCTGCAACACAATCTGTACTACTGTACTGGTGTTTTCGCGCCTCCCTGCCCGAGAAATCTCCTTCCCCGAATCAAAACGCACCAAACAAGTGCAGACCAGTACAGTTGCGCTAGTTTTGAGTGCAACAGTAGGGTTACACAGTTAACTGGACCATCGTCTTTCAATCGAACTGTATCTACTGTTATGGACGACATAAGAGGATCATTGGCATCAGTTAAATCACTACCTAATCCCGCCATAAGCGGAAGGATGAAACATCATGGAACGTACCCTCAGTTCCGGTCTGGTTTTTGAAAGCAACGCCCAACAATCCAACGCTTCGCTGCCGCTGCGCGCGCTGTCCACCCTGCTGCTGTGGCAGCGCCGCATGGCCAGCCGCCGTCAACTGGCTCGCCTGGACGCCCGTCTGCTGGCCGACGCCGGTATCAGCGAATCGCAGCGTTACGAAGAGCTGAGCAAGCCTTTCTGGCGCTAAGCTCCGGCTTGCCGGCTTCGGCCGGCACCGCGAATTTCCGAAACCCGTTGCAGGTGACTGCAACGGGTTTTTTGTTTGCAGGCGGCATGCCAGAGCCTTTTACAAGCGCACCTGTACAGTTTGTAAAATACGAAAACATACCAGCACAGTTTACTTGCACGCTGTTCATTAACATCCAGAAACACCGGCGCGTGATACGCTTGGCCTAACAGTCTGTTAGAACGCACTGTTAAAAGTACCGCGACGAGCTGTGCGAGCGTCCGATAAACAGAACCACCCGACCCTAGTCCAGGAGTCCACGATCATGTCCCTCAAATACCTGATTGGCGCCGCCCTGATGCTGAGCCTGGCCGGCACCGCAAACGCCACCAGCTTCGTTGTCACCACTGACGCCGTCGTTGGCGCGGTGGCCGCCTCCACCGATGCAACTTCCGATATTTCCTCCTCGTTCCGTGACGACAAGATCGTCCAGGCCGCCCGTGACGATGCCGCCAGCTTCGTTGGCAGTCAGGGTGACATCCGCGGCGCCAAGCTGGAAAGCGCTTTCCTGCACATCCGCTCGCAGATGCCAACCCTGCAGGCCAGCGACGCGCAACTGGCCCAAGCCATCCTGGCGCTCTGACCCCGGCTGAACCGTTCAGCTGTGCTGGTCACACCAGCACAGCCGTACCCACCGTTGCCGACCACGTTTCCAGCTGTTGTAGAGCCCATGCGTTATCTGTTTCCGTTGCTGTTCTCCGTTGTTGGCATGGCCAACGCCCATGCCATGGATACCACCACGCAAAGCTTGGTCATCACCGGCTATGTCACCAGCCAGGTCACCACCGCACCGTTCGACCGTAAACTGGTCCGCCAGGCCCAGGACGATGCCGCAGCCTTCGTTGCCAGCAACGGCCAGATCCGCGGTGCGCGGCTGGAGGCAGCGCTGGAATCATTACGCCACAATTGCGCACGGCACACCGTCGGCGATCTGGAACTGGCGCAGGCAATTCTCGTCCAATAACTACATCTGACTCCCTGTATTTTTCGGAGATGCTCCATGCGTAAACCGCTGATTGCCGCTACCCTCGGCATGCTGCTGCTGGCCGACCTGGCCCAGGCACAGACCCTGGTGGCTACCAGCAATATCATCGTGCGGGCCTTTGGCCGTTCGATCGACTTTACCTCTGACACCACCACCTCGATCCGCGACTCCAAAGTGGTGCGCGAAGCCCACGACGACGCCGCCAGCTTCGTCGCCAGCAACGGTGACATCCGCGGCGCCCAGCTCGAAGCGGCCTTCAACACCCTGCGCGAGCGCGTACCGCAAGCGCGCGACGCCAGCGACCAGGTACTGGCTGAAGCCATCCTCGCGCTGTGAACCGCGTGCGCGCCTGGCTGCTCGGCTGCGCCCTGACGCTGCTCGGCACGCCCGCCCTGGCCGACCTGCAGCTTGAGCTGCAGGCGTCTGGCCTTGATCCGCAACAGGCCCAAGCCACCCAGGCCCTGCTCGACGAGGCCCTGGGCAAGCTGCCCCCTCGCTTCAAGCAACAGCTGAACCGCCGCGTGCGGGTCAGCTGGAGCGACAACATGCCGGCCGACGCCTATGGCCAGGCATCGCTGGTGTCCACCCTCGAGCTCAATCGCCGCCTGCTGCCCAGCCTCACCGATGGCAGTGCAGCCGCCAAGCGTACCAACCGCCCGCATGGCACGGTGCGTGAAGAACTGCTGGCCACCGTGCTGCACGAGCTCACCCATATCTACGACCGCGCTCGGCTGTGGCCCAGCGCCGAAAACGCACTGATCGCCCGCTGCAAGCGCCAGCAAGGTACGTTGGGCAAGGTCGGCCTGCCCGAGGCATGCCGTGGCCAGGCCGAGCGCCGCTTCACCCTCAGCGACGACCCGCGCCTGCTCGACCTGGCCGGTTGGCAGCAGTACGTGGGCCGACGCGGTGAGCGCGAGCAACACAACGGTCAGTTCGTGCGCAGCCCTGACAGCTATGAACTGAGCAGCCCCAAGGAGTACATCGCGGTCAACATGGAGTACTTCCTCCTCGACCCGAGCTACGGCTGCCGCCGCCCGGCGCTGAACCAGTACCTGCGCGAGCACTTCGGCTGGGCACCGCAACAGGACAGCTGCGCCAAGGGCCTGCCGTTCATCAATGCCGGCAGCGACTTCGCCCGCCAGCCGCTGGGCGAAATCGACCCCGAGCGGGTCTATGAGGTGGACTACCTGTTGGCCGAAGCCAACCAGAACCTGGTCAGCCGCTGGGGCCACAGCATGCTGCGCCTAGTGATCTGCAAGCCGGGCCGCCCACGCGGGCCTGACTGCCGCCTGGACCTCGACCAGAGCCTGGTGCTGTCGTACCGCGCCTTTGTCAACGATGTGCAGCTTTCCAGCTGGGACGGGCTGGTCGGTGCCTACCCCTCGCGGCTGTTCGTGCTGCCGCTGGGCCAGGTGATCGACGAATACACCAAGACCGAACTGCGCAGCCTGGCCTCGGTGCCCTTGCGGCTCAACCGTGACGAGATCGAGAACCTGGTGCGCCAGGCCGCCGAAATGCACTGGAGCTACGACGGCAACTACTGGTTCCTGTCCAACAACTGCGCAGTGGAGTCGTTGAAACTGCTGCGCAGCGGCACCGCCAACCCACGCCTGAACGACCTCGACAGCATCATGCCCAATGGCTTGCTGGCCGTGCTCAAGGGCAGGGGGCTGGCCGACACCAGCGTGCTCGACGACCCCCGCGAGGCATTGCGCCTGGGTTATCGCTTCGACTCCTACCGCGACCGTTACCAGGCCATGTTCGAGGTGCTGAAGAAGCAGTTGCCAATCAAGCAGGACAAGGTCGAAGACTGGCTGGCTCTGGACGCCGAGCAACGACGAGGCTGGTTCGCCCAGGCCGACCTGCGCACAAGCGCCGCATTGCTGCTGCTTGAACAGGCCAGCTTGCGCCGGCAACTGCTGCTGGCCCAGGACGAGGTCAAGCAGCGCTACCTGAATGCCGCAGCGCTGAAGGATGACAGTGTCAGCAAGGCCGATGCGACCCTCAGGCAGATGCTTGCCAACAGTGGCTTCCTCAGCCGCCCGGCAGAATTGCTCGATAGCAAGGGCTACGGGTTGCCGCAGCCACAAGAGCGCAAGCACCTGGAACAGGTCAGCAGCGAGCGTCAGGCGCAGTTGCTGCGCTTGAGCACGAGCCTGGACAAAGAGGTAAGGGCACTGCTGGAGCCATCGCGGGCCAGGGAAATTGCGGCGGTGGAGGCTAATGTCAAGCAAGTGGGCGAGCATCTGCGGGCGCTGCACAAGGCCGCCGGTGGCCTGCAATTGTGATGCCTGCTGCGCCGGCCTCTTCGCGGGTAAACCCGCTCCCACAGGATCTGTACAACACCTGAAATCTGCGCCGTCCCTGTGGGAGCGGGTTTACCCGCGAAAGGGCCGGCACAGACAGCACAAGGCCTACAGATTCTCCTCCGCCTCCGAAGGCAAATCCTCGTCCAGATGCAACCAAGGCAACCGACTACCGACCCAGATGTGCCGGTTGGCCCTGACCCGTTCCGGGTGGTCCAGCGTCGCCACCGTCACATCCACCGTGTCCGGGCTGTGCGTAGTCACCAACGCCACATGTGCCCCGCAATGCCCACAGAAGTAACGGCTGCAACTGGCCGGCGCCACGTAGCAGTTCGGCTCGCCAGCCAGCCACCGGAATCCCGAGCGGGGCAGGGTGAGCCAGGTCACCACCAGCCCGCCGCTGACCCGCCGGCAGATCGAACAATGGCAGTGGGCAATGTCAGTCAGATCGCCCTCCAGCCGATAACGCAAGGCACCACAATGGCAGCCACCCTCGGTCACATCCTGCATCACCTACCTCTCGTCGCCTTTGCTTCGGCGAAAGCTGGTTGAAAGCTTGCCCTCATAGGATACCCCCACTACCGGCACAAGACCGGTCAGCCAGGGCACCCGGTAACCACCGCGCCCGGCCCAATCGACAACAACAATGGTGATTCTGATGTATTCCTTTGCCCGACTTTCCGTAGTCCCCCTCCGCATGCTCCCCGCGCAGCGCCAAACGCGCTGATCCGCCCGAATCGCCTTTCCTTTCGCCGCGCCACGCCTGGAGTATTGCCATGCTGACCTTCCTCGGCTTCGCCATGGTCATCACCTTCATGTACCTGATCATGACCAAGCGCCTGTCGGCCTTGATCGCGCTGATCCTGGTACCGATCCTGTTCGCCCTGTTCGGCGGCTTTTCCACCAAGATTGGCCCAATGATGCTAGAGGGCATCAGCAAGCTCGCGCCTACCGGCGTGATGCTGATGTTCGCCATCCTCTATTTCGCCCTGATGATCGACTCCGGCCTGTTCGACCCGGCCGTGCGCAAGATCCTCAAACTGGTCAAGGGCGACCCGCTGAAAGTCTCCGTCGGCACCGCAGCACTGGCCCTGGTGGTCTCGCTCGACGGTGACGGCGCCACCACCTACATGATCTGCTGCGCCGCCATGCTGCCGATGTACAGCCGCCTGGGCATGAGCCCACGGATCATGGCCGGCCTGATCATCCTCGCCGGCGGGGTGATGAACATGACCCCCTGGGGTGGCCCGACCGCACGCGCCGCCAGCGCCCTGCACGTGGACCCGTCAGACATCTTCGTGCCGATGATCCCGGCCATGCTGTTCGGCGTTCTGGCGATCCTGGCCATCGCCTATATGTACGGCAAGCGCGAACGTGCCCGCCTGGGCGAATTGCATCTGCCCACCGACGACATCGACCACAGCGAAATAACCGTGTCGCAGTACCCGGACGCGCGCCGGCCGAAACTGCTGTACTTCAACGGCGCCTTGACCGCTGCTCTGATGGTCGCGCTGATTGCCGGAGTGCTGCCGCTGCCGGTGCTATTCATGATCGCCTTCAGCATCGCCATGATCGTCAACTACCCGTGCCTGCAGCAGCAGAAAGACCGCATCGCCGCGCACGCCGGCAGCGTGCTGGCCGTCACCGGGCTGATCTTTGCCGCCGGCATCTTCACCGGCATCCTGTCGGGCACCGGCATGGTCGACGCCATGTCCAAGAGCCTGCTATCGGTAATCCCCGAGGCGCTGGGCCCATACCTGGCGGTGATCACCGCGATCGTGAGCATGCCGTTCACCTTCTTCATGTCCAACGACGCGTTCTACTACGGCGTGCTGCCGGTACTGGCCGAAGCTGCCAGCCACTACGGCATCAGCCCGGTGGAAATGGCCCGTGCGTCGATCGTCGGGCAGCCGGTACACCTGCTCAGCCCCTTGGTACCCTCCACCTACCTGCTGGTGGCACTGGCCGGCATCGAGTTCGGCGATCATCAGCGCTTCACCTTGAAGTGGGCAGTGCTGGTGTGCCTGTGCATAATGCTCGCCGCGCTACTGATGGGCATTTTCCCGCTGTTCAGTAGTCTTTAATAAACGCGTATCACCCTGACGCGACGCGCCCCTTATCTGGGCGCGTCGCCTTTACCGTTCGAAGGAAAACACATGGAATGGCTGACCAGCCCGGAAATCTGGGTTGCCTTTTTTACCCTTACCGCGCTTGAGATCGTCCTCGGTATCGACAACATCATCATGATCTCGATTCTGGTCAGCCGCATGCCCAAGCACATGCAGCCACGCACCCGGATCTTCGGCCTGGCCCTGGCCATGGTCACACGTATCATGCTGTTGCTGTCGATCACCTGGGTCATGCGCCTCACCGCCGACCTGTTCGTAGTGCTGGGCCAGGGCATCTCCGGACGTGACCTGATCCTGTTCTTCGGTGGCCTGTTCCTGCTGTGGAAAAGCTCGCAAGAGATCTACCACGGCCTGGAAGGCGAGGACGAGAACCCGGAAGAGCCGAAAGGCGCGGGTGGCAAGTTCTTCTATACCATCATCCAGATCGCCATCATCGACATCGTGTTCTCGCTGGACTCGGTGATCACCGCAGTAGGCATGGTGTCCCATGTACCGGTGATGATTGCCGCGATCATCGTTGCCGTGCTGGTGATGATGCTGTGCGCCGGCACCATCAGTGACTTCATCGACAAGCACCCGTCGCTGAAGATGCTCGCACTGTCGTTCCTGATCGTGGTCGGTACCGTGCTGATCGCCGAAGCTTTCGACGTGCATGTGCCGAAGGGCTACGTCTACTTCGCCATGGCATTCTCGCTGGCGGTGGAAGCCATCAACATTCGCATGCGCACCGCCCTGGCCCGCAAGGAAGGTAAAGAGCATGAGCCGGTGAAACTGCGCAAGGACATTCCGGGTCAATAAGATCAGGAAGTGCAGGACACAAAGGGCCCTTCGTTCTGTTTGGGGCCCTTTTTTCATTTCTGGGTATCAGAAATGGAGCTGTCCTGTGCCGGCCTCTTCGCGGGTAAATCCGCGAAGAGGCCGGCACAGGCAATCATTCATTTCGAGTGTGTTTCAAATAAATGGCAGCCATGCGAAGCTGGCGACAGCTCCGCAAAACAACTAAAGCTTTGAGTGAGCACTAGAAATTCTTCAAACGCTCACGCTTCGTCTCTTGGCCCGCTGGGCCAATGCAACAGGGGGCCGTCGCCATGCTGACCCTGCTCAACCTGCTCTCGGCCGTTGCGCTTCTGGTCTGGGGCACCCATATCGTGCGTACCGGCATCCTTCGGGTATTCGGCTCGAGCCTACGGCGCATCATCAGCCAGAACATGAACAAACGCCCGCTGGCGTTCGTCGCCGGCATTCTGGTCACGGCCATGGTGCAAAGCAGCAACGCCACCGCCATGCTGGTCACCTCGTTCGTCGGCCAGGGCCTGATGGCCATGACCCCGGCCCTGGCGATCATGCTCGGCGCCGATGTGGGCACCGCGCTGATGGCCCGGGTGCTGACCCTGGACCTGTCCTGGCTATCACCGCTGCTGATCTTCCTGGGTGTGATCTTCTTCCTCTCGCGCAAGCAGACGCGGGCCGGCCAGCTGGGCAGGGTAGGCATCGGGCTTGGCCTGATCATCCTGGCATTGGAGCTGATCGTGCAGGCGGCTACGCCGATTACCCACGCCCAGGGCGTGAAAGTGCTGTTCGCCTCGCTGACCGGCGACATCATGCTCGACGCGTTGGTTGGCGCGCTGTTCGCCATGATTTCCTATTCCAGCCTCGCCGCCGTGCTGCTCACCGCGACCCTGGCCGGGGCCGAAGTTATCAGCCTGCCGGTGGCCATCGGTCTGGTGGTCGGTGCCAACATCGGCAGCGGGTTGCTGGCCTTCATCAGCACCAGCATGCAAAACGCCGCCGGGCGCCGGGTGGCCCTGGGCAGCCTGCTGTACAAGCTGATCGGCCTGCTGCTGATCATCCCTGTACTGCACCCGCTGGTTGGCTGGATGGACTCACTGGCCTTCAGCCCACAGGAGCTGGTCATCGGCTTCCACCTGCTCTACAACACACTGCGTTGCCTGATCATGCTGCCCACGGTGAAACCCATGGGCCGGCTGTGCAACGCCCTGCTGCCCGAACGGGAAAACGGCAACGGCCAGATACGCCCGCGCCACCTCGACACCTCGGCGCTGGAAACACCTAGCCTGGCCCTGGCCAACGCATCCCGTGAAACCCTGCGCCTGGGCGATATCGTCGACAGCCTGCTCGAAGCCATGCTCGGTGCCCTGCGTGGCACCCAGACCGCCTTGCCGCAGCAGGTCCGCGCCTTGGGCGAGGACGCCGAAGCGCTGTACAGCGCTATCAAGCTTTACCTGGCGCAGATGTCTCGTGAAGACCTCAGCGAACAGGACAACCGCCGCTGGGCAGAAATCATCGAGTTGGCAATCAACCTCAAACTGGCCTGTGACCTGATCGAGCGCATGCTGCGCAAAGTCCAGCAGCAGAAAACCAGCCAGCGCCGGGAATTCTCCCAGGTGGGGCTGGAAGAGCTGACCGGCTTGCAGGAACAGCTGCTGGCCAACCTGCGCCTGGGCTTGTCGGTGTTCCTCAGCGCCGACCCGGAAAGCGCCCGCTTGCTGCTGCGGGAAAAACGCCGTTTTCGCGCCCAGGAACGGCGCCTTGCCCACGCCCATGTCAGCCGCCTGCAGCGCAAGGTAGTGCAAAGCATCGAGACCAGTTCGCTACACTTGGAGCTGATCGCCGACATGAAACGGTTGAACTCTTTGTTCTGTAGCAGTGCCTATGTGGTACTGGGCGGCTCGGACACGGGCGGGCTGATGCTCGACAGCGTGCCGGATGAAGCCCGTCTGCCGTGATTTCGCCTACCTGAGGACCCAAGCTCGCCCATGCGTTGCCTGATGTTCGTTTGCCTGCTGATCTGCAGCCTGCCCTCATTCGCTCTCGACCGCTCGCGTGTTGAAGGCTACCTGTTGCCCAATGGCCTGCAGGTCATCCTGAAAAACGGCTATGAACGTGACCATGTGGCGATTCGCCTGGTGGTCGGCGTCGGCCTGGATGACTTCAATTGCGAGCAGAAAGAGCTGCCGCACCTGCTCGAACACCTGCTGTTCAGCGGCATCGACGAAACCGGCGAGGGCGGCCTGGAAGAGCGCCTGCAATCGCTGGGCGGTGAATGGAACGCCTACACCAGCAGCGCCGACACCACCTTCGTCATCGAAGCCCCGGCGCGCAACCAGCGCAAAATCCTTGACCTGCTGTTGGCGGTAATTCGTGACACCCGCATCGATGCCAAGACCCTGGCCACCGCCAAGCGCATCATCGAGCGCGAGGATGGCGGCCACTATGGCCACCTGCAGCGCTGGCTCGACCGCCAGGACATCGGCCACCCCGCCAGTGACCAGCTGGCCACCGAACTGGGCCTGAAATGCCCGGAGCGCTCCAACCTCGACGACATGACCCTGGAGCAGGTAACCACCTTGCGTGACCGCTGGTACGCGGCCAACAACATGACCCTGATCGTGGTCGGTGGTCTCGACCGCCTGCTGCCGGCCTACCTGGAGCGCACCTTTGGCGAACTGCCCGCCACCGAGCCGGAGGAACGCCGCACCCTGGAAAGCATCGGCCAGAAAGCTGAACAGCGCCGCGACCTGACCCGCGGCTGGCTGGGCGACAGCGTCAAGCTGCACTGGCTGTACGTCGAACCAGTGCTGGACAACGATCACCAGGCCACCCTCGACCTGCTGTCGCACTACCTGGACTGGGCGCTGTACGACCAGCTGCGCCTGCGCAACGGGCTGTCCTACGGCCCCTCGGCAAAACGCGAAAGCTTTGGCGACACCGGCCTGCTCAGCCTCAACGCCGACCTGGAGCGCGAGGACATCGACCAGGCGGTCGAGGTGATGCAGAAGTTGTTCGACCACCTGCGCAAGGAAGGCCTCGACCCGGACACCTTCGAGCGTATCAAGTACGCCAGCGTCGCCAAGGAAAGCTGGAGCACCCAGGGCAACAGCGCCTTGGCCGACTACTACTGGGGCGCGCTGAACGACTATAGCGACGGGCGCTTCGCCAACCCGGTGCGCAAGCTGCGCCAGGTCAGTCTGGCGCAGGCCAACGCGGCGCTGAAGCAGTTGCTCAAGGAAGATGGTTATGTACGTATCGAGAAGCCCTTGCTTGGCTACGATGAACTCTACGGGCTGGTTGCCTTGCTGTTGGGGCTGATCCTCGCTGCGGGGCTGTTGCGCTGGCGTCGGCATGGTCCGGAAAAACCGAGTGGTGCTACACGCTAGCGGTGTATCGGCGGTATCCTTTTGCCAGTACCGGCCCTTTCGCGGGTGAACCCGCTCCCACAGGTATCGCAGCGTGCTCCCTGTAGGAGCGGGTTTACCCGCGAAGAGGCCGGCACAGCCACCCTATCCTTTCTGTTGTAGTCCCCAATGCCCCAAATACCCCACATCGTCCAGCGCATCATCGAACTGCTCAAACGCTACCCCGGCATCATCGCGCTCTGCGGTTTCCTCTCCGGCATCGGTAGCTTCATCCTGGTCGACCGCCAGGCTGGCCTGGCCAGCTGGATAGCCGTGCTCATGCTGGTCAGCTGGCTCTGGCTGATGCTGGAAAACACCCTCACCGGTCTGTTCGCGCGCATCTTCAACCGCGAAATCCCGCAGCCGCTGCTGCGCTACGCGACGCAGATGATCCATCAGGAATCACTGTTCTTCGTGCTGCCGTTCTTCTTCATCACCACCACCTGGAACAGCGGCCAGCTGGTATTCACCGGCCTGCTCGGCGCCGCCGGACTGATTTCGATCATCGATCCGCTGTACTACAAATGGCTGGCACCGCGGCGCTGGCTGTTCCTGGCTCTGCATACCCTGACCCTGTTCGCCGCCCTGCTGACCGCACTGCCGATCATCCTGCACCTGACCACCGCGCAAAGCTTCAAGCTGGCCCTGATCGCAGCCATGGCCCTGTCGTTCCCCAGCCTGGCCAGCAGCTTCCCGATCAACAACTGGCGCCGCGCCGTGGCCCTGGTACTGGTCACACTGTCGGTCGGCGGCGGGGGCTGGCTGCTGCGCTCCTGGGTGCCACCAGCGACCTTGTGGATGACCGAAGTGGCGGTCAGCACCGAAGTGCTGAACCGCCAGCCGGGCGATTCGCTGCATGAAATTGCCGCCAGCCGCATCCGTAGCAGCGGCCTGTACGCCTACACCGCCATCAACGCGCCACGCGGCCTGAACGAGCGGATCTACCACGTGTGGCAAAAGGACGGCCAGGAGGTCGACCGTATTGCCCTGGACATCCACGGCGGGCGCAAGGAAGGCTACCGGGCCTGGACCCACAAGCAGAACTTTCCGCCGAACCCGGTGGGCAAGTGGCAGGTGAGGGTACTGACCGAGGATGGGCAGGTCATCGGCGTGCTGCGCTTCAAGGTGGTCGATGACGCACCGGCGCAATGATTGAAAGGGGCTGCTTCGCAGCCCCCGGTGCCCACAGACAGCACATAATCACCAAACAGCCCATGCCCGCTGCGCTATGATCAGCCCCTAAGCCTTAGTGCCGAGTCAGTAGCATGGAGCCGATGACCACCCCCAGCGCCACCCTGGACACCAGTAGCCAACCGGCCTGCCTGCGCATTACCGGTGACTGGACCCTGGCGCACTATGCCAGCCTCAAGCGTGAAAGCGAGCGCCTGCGCGAGCAGTACGCTGCCGATACCGTCGCCGACCTCAGTCAACTGGGCCGCCTGGACACTGCCGGTGCCTCGCTGCTGGCCGAACTGCTCGGCTCCGAGCGCCTGTCGCGCTGCACCCACGACCTGCCCGAGGCCAGCCGTGCCCTGCTCAAGAACGTCTACTGTTCGGTGCAGGACTACTGCATCCCGGTCAAGGAACCCGAGCGTAACGTGCTGCTGTTGCTGCTGGAGCGCATCGGCTGCGCCGTCGGCACCTTGTGGCAAGACAGCATGCAGGTGCTCGGCTTCGTTGGCTTGATCCTCGAGACGCTGCTACGCCGCGCCCTGCAACCGCATCGTTGGCGCTTTACACCAGTCGTGGCGCACATCGAACAGACCGGCCTGGACGCTGCCCCCATCGTCGCCCTGCTGACCTTCCTGGTGGGCGCAGTGGTGGCCTTCCTCGGCGCCACGGTGCTGGCCGATTTCGGCGCGACCATCTTCACCGTCGACCTGGTGGCATTCTCGTTCCTGCGCGAGTTCGCCGTGCTGCTGACCGCCATCCTCATGGCCGGCCGCACCGCCAGTGCGTTCACCGCGCAGATCGGCTCGATGAAGGCCAACGAAGAAATCGACGCCATCCGCACCCTGGGCCTGAACCCCATGGAGCTGCTGGTGGTGCCGCGAGTACTGGCGCTGTTGATTTCGCTGCCCTTGCTGACCTTCATCGCGATGATCTGCGGCATCGTCGGTGGCGCGGTGGTGTGTGCGTTGACGCTGGACATCTCGCCAGCCATGTTCCTGTCGCTGCTGCAAAGCGACATCGGCGTGCAGCACTTCCTGGTCGGCCTGGCCAAGGCACCGTTCTTCGCCTTCCTGATCGCCGCCATCGGCTGCCTGGAAGGCTTCAAGGTCAGCGGCAGCGCCGAATCGGTGGGCGCACACACCACCTCGGCAGTGGTGCAATCGATATTCGTGGTCATCGTGCTGGACGCGGTGGCCGCCCTGTTCTTCATGGAGATGGGCTGGTGAGTGGCCAGGAACGTGTGATCGAGGCCCGCGGCATCTGCAACCGCTTCGGCCGCCAGAGCGTGCACGAAAACCTCGACCTTGACCTGTACCGCGGCGAGATCCTCGCCGTGGTCGGTGGCTCGGGCAGCGGCAAGTCGGTGCTGCTGCGCAGCATCATCGGCCTGCGGCGGCCCAACGACGGGCAGATCAAGGTGTTCGGCCAGGACCTGTCCGGCCTGCGCGAAGAGCAGCGCTCACTGGTCGAGCGGCGCTTCGGCGTGCTGTTTCAGAAGGGCGCGCTGTTCTCTTCGCTGACTGTCACCGAAAACGTGGCATTGCCGCTGATCGAGCACGCCGGGCTGTCCCGCGCCGATGCCGAGCACCTGGCCGGGGTGAAACTGGCCCTGGCCGGGCTGCCAATCTCGGCCGCCGACAAATACCCGGCCTCGCTGTCCGGGGGCATGATCAAGCGCGCCGCGCTGGCCCGGGCACTGGCACTCGACCCTGACATCCTGTTCCTCGACGAACCCACCGCCGGCCTGGACCCGATCGGTGCCGCCGCCTTCGACCAGTTGATCCTTACCCTGCGTGACGCCCTGGGCCTGTCGGTGTTCCTCATCACCCACGACCTCGACACCCTGTACACCATCACCGACCGCATCGCTGTGCTGTCGCAGAAGAAGGTCCTGGTGGCCGGCCCGCTGGCCGAAGTCGAGCAGACCGACGACGCCTGGATTCAAGAATACTTTCATGGCCCACGCGGGCGCGCAGCCGAGCAGGCCGCCACCCGTGCCGGGCAGGAGCGCTGAGCAATGGAAACCCGAGCCCATCACGTCCTTATCGGCCTGGTCACCGTCCTGGTGGTGGCCGGAGCCATGCTTTTCGGCCTGTGGCTGACCAAGTCCAGTGTCGACGATGCCTTCAAGGACTACGAAGTGGTGTTCAACGAGGCCGTCTCCGGCCTGTCACGCGGCAGCCCGGTGCAGTACAACGGCATCAAGGTGGGCGACGTGTCCACCCTGCGCCTGGACCCGAAGGACCCACGCCGGGTACTGGCACGGGTGCGCCTGAGCGCCGACACCCCCGTGAAGGAAGACACCCAGGCCAAGCTGACCCTGGCCGGCGTGACCGGCAACTCGTTCATACAGCTCAGCGGTGGCACCCCGCAAAGCCCCGAGCTGAAAGGCAAGGACGGCAAATTGCCGGTGATCATTGCCTCGCCCTCACCAATCTCGCGCCTGCTCAATGACAGCAGCGACCTGGTGACCAACATCAACCTGCTGCTGCACAACGCCAACCAGATGTTTTCCGAGGACAACATCGGCCACCTCAGCAACACCCTGGCCAACCTCGACAAGACCACCGGCGCCTTCGCCGGCCAGCACGGCAGCATCGCCCAGGCCATCGAGCAACTGGTGCAAGTGGGCAAGCAGGCCAGCGCCACCCTGGCCGAAACCCAGGCGCTGATGCGCAATGCCAACGGCCTGCTGGGCAGCGAAGGCAAGCAGGCGATCGGCAGCGCCGAGCAGGCCATGCAGTCGCTGGCCGAGAGCACCGCCACCATCAACCGCCTGCTCGAAGACAACCACGAAGCCATCGGCGACGGTGCCCAGGGCCTGAACCAGCTGACCCCGGCGATTCGCGAGCTGCGCGAAACCCTCAACGCACTCAAAGGCATTTCCCGGCAACTGGAGGCCGACCCTAGCGGCTACCTGCTCGGCCGCGACAACAACAAGGAGTTCCAACCATGAAACCGTCGCTGCGCCTGCTGGCCCTGGCGGCCGCGCTGAGCCTGGCCAGTGCCTGCTCGATCCTGCCGCAGAGCGAGCCCGTCGACCTGTACCGCCTGCCGGTAAACCAGCCCAGCCGCGCGGCGTCGGCACTGGACTGGTCATTGCGGCTGAACAAACCGCTGGCCAGCGAAGTGCTGGCCGGGCCACGGATTGCCGTGATTCCCCAGGGCGATGTGGTCAGCAGCTACAAGGGCGCGCGCTGGAGCGATGCAGTGCCGGTGCTGCTGCGCAACCGCCTGCTCGACGGTTTCCAGCGTGACGGCCAGGTACAGCGCCTGAGCGCCGACGACAGCAACCTGCAGGCCGACTACGAGCTGGCTGGCGAGCTGCAGGCGTTCCAGGCCGAATACCGCGCGGGCGGGGCAGTGGAGGTGGTGATCCGCTATGACGCACGCCTGGTCCAAGGCCGCAACCAGCGCATCCTGGCCAGCAAACGCTTCGAAATCCGCCAGCCGCTGGCCGACAAGCAGGTGTCAGCGGTGGTTGCCGGCTTCGGAAAGGCCTGCGATCAGCTGGCCGGGCAGGTGGTGAGTTGGACCATTGCGCAAGCAGACAGCGTTCCCGCTCGCTGAAGCCCTCCCTGCTTTTTGTGGGAGCGGCCTTGTGTCGCGAAAGGGCCGCGAAGCGGCCCCGGCAATTCTTGCATGAGCGCCGAAATCCTGGGGCCGCTGTGCGGCCCTTTCGCGACGCAAGGCCGCTCCCACAACGGTCCGCGTCAGGCGAAGAACCAGTAGCAGACGAAGATCGCCGCGATCACCCCGGACAGTTCGGCCAGCAATGCGCAGCCGACCGCGTGACGCACGCGCTGGATACCCACAGCACCAAAGTATACCGCCAGCACGTAGAAGGTGGTTTCGGTACTCCCCTGAATCGTCGCTGCGACCAGCGCAGGGAAGCTGTCCACGCCGTGGGTCTGCATGGTCTCGATCAGCATCGCCCGCGCCGCGCTGCCGGAGAACGGCTTGACCAGCGCCGTGGGCAGGCCCTCCACGAAGCGGGTGTCCAGGCCCAGCCAGGTCACCGCATGGCGGACACCGTCCAGGGCCAGCTCCAAGGCGCCTGAAGCCCGCAGCACACCCACCGCCACCAGCATAGCCACCAGGTAAGGCAACAAGCCCTTGGCTACGTCGAAGCCTTCCTTGGCGCCTTCGACAAAGGCTTCATACACCTTCACCCGTTTCAAGGCACCGACCACCAGGAACAGGATGATCACGCCAAATAACGTGAGGTTGCCCAGGATCGACGACAGGCTGGCCAGCGCGGCCGCCGACAGGGTGCCCAGAAATGCCATGAAGCTGCCCAGCAGCACGGCACCGGGAATCAGGTAGGCGAGCACCACAGGGTCCCACAGGCGCAAGCGCTGCATCACCGCCACCGAGAGCAGGCCGACCAGGGTCGAGACGCTGGTGGCCAGCAGGATGGGCAGGAATACCATGGTCGGGTCCGCCGCACCTTGCTGGGCCCGGTACATGAAGATGGTCACCGGCAGCAGGGTCAGCGACGAGGCGTTGAGTACCAGGAACAGGATCTGCGCATTGCTCGCCGTGGTGCTGCTGGGGTTCAGCTCCTGCAGCGCGCGCATGGCCTTCAGGCCGATCGGCGTGGCGGCGTTATCCAGGCCCAGGCCGTTGGCGGCGAAGTTCATGGTGATCAGGCCCAGGGCCGGGTGGCCGGGTGGCACTTCCGGCATCAGCCGGGCGAACAGCGGGCCCAGCACCTTGGCCAGCCACTCGACGATCCCGGCCTTCTCGGCGATCTTGAGAAAGCCCAGCCACAGGGTCAGCGTGCCGAACAGCAGTACCATCACCTCGACCGACAGCTTGGCCATGGCGAAGATGCTCTCGACCATCGACGCGAAGATGCCGGCGTTGCCGCCTACCAGCCACTGGGCCATGGCGGACACTGCCGCCACCAGGAAAAAGCCAAGCCAAAGGCCGTTGAGCATCCGTGTGTTCCCCCTGAAAAATGCCCGAATGATAGCGTATCGGGGCTCAAGGCTGGAGACCGCAGGCGAGGGCTGCGCCCTCGTATCGCGACACAAGGCCGCTCCCACAGAGATCGGCGAACGCCGGCCATTGTGGGAGCGGCCTTGCGTCGCGAAAGGGCCGCAAAGCGGCCCCAAGATCTCACAGGCAACAAAAAGCCCCGACAAGTCGGGGCTCTTGGTCAAACAGCAGTCAGGCTCAGCGCTTGGCGGTTTCGCCAACCATGGCCGCTTCCTGCTTGCCGGTCATCAGCGAGGCGTAGTACTTCTCGCCCTTAGCGGCGTCGTACATACCCTCCCAGCGGGCGATGACCAGGGCTGCCAGGGCGTTGCCCACAACGTTCAAGGCAGTACGGGCCATGTCCATGATGCGGTCGACACCGGCAATGAAGGCCAGGCCTTCCAGCGGGATGCCCACGCTGCCCAGGGTGGCCAGCAGGACCACGAAGGAAACACCCGGTACGCCAGCGATGCCTTTGGAGGTCACCATCAGGGTCAGCACCAGCAGCAGCTGCTGGCTCCACGACAGGTCGATACCGTACAGCTGGGCAATGAAGATGGCCGCGATGCTCTGGTACAGGGTCGAACCGTCGAGGTTGAACGAGTAGCCGGTCGGTACCACGAACGAGCAGATCGACTTCGGTGCACCGTACTTCTCCATCTTCTCGATCACGCGCGGCAGCACGGTCTCCGAGCTGGAGGTGGAGTAGGCGAGGATCAGCTCATCTTTCATGATGCGCATGATCTTGATCACCGAGAAACCGAACAGGCGGGCAACCAGGCCCAGCACCATGAAGGCGAAGAAGGCGATGGCGAAGTACACCAGCAGTACCAGCTTGGCCAGCGGCAGCAGCGAGCTGAAACCGAAGTTGGCGACGGTCACGGCGATCAGGGCGAACACGCCGATAGGGGCGTAGTTCATGATCATGTGGGTAACCTTGAACATGGTCTCGGAAACCGCCTGGAAGGTACGCACCAGCGGGTCGCGCAGCTCTGCCTGCAGGCTCGACAGGCCCAGGCCGAACATCACCGAGAAGAAGATGATCGGCAGCATTTCACCACGCATCAGCGCTGCGAAGATGTTCGACGGGATCAGGTTCAGCAGGGTTTCGATGAACGCGTGCTCATGCTGCACTTCGGCTGCGGTGGCCTGGTACTTGGAGATGTCCACTGTACCCAGGGTACTCATGTCGATGCCTGCACCCGGGTGGAACAGGTTGGCCAGCATCAGGCCGACGACGATGGCGATGGTGGTCACCACTTCGAAGTAGATGATGGTCTTCAGGCCGATGCTGCCCAGTTTCTTCGCGTCGCCAACGCCGGCGATACCCACGATCAGCGACGAAATCACGATCGGGACGACGATCATCTTGATCAGGCGAATGAAGATGTCACCAGCGGGTTGGAGGACGTTGCTGATCCACCATGCCTTTTCTGCACTGAAATGATTCAGTAGAGCGCCGATTGCAACACCCAGGACCAGACCGATGACGATCTGCCAGGCGAGGCTCAGTTTTGCCTTCTTCATGTCTTTACCCTTTGTTCTAGTGGTCATGGCACCCAACGGAAACGCGCGTAACAGAGCCGTTGGCTAGGCTACGGGCTGCAGATGCTTCCGTCCGGCGACTTCATGTAAGGACACCGCAGGCGAGCGACAGAACGCTCGGGCCAGCGAAAAAGGCGGCAACTATTGCGATGGCAAGGGGGGAAATCTAATGCCTGAAACGCATGACCCATGCCGTTTATGCATAGTGTTTCTGACCAAAACGGGAGGTTCGCAAGTGCTTGATTTACAACGTTCGGAATCCCGAACAAGACCAAACCGCCATATTTAGGCAGATTTGGCAGGGTAAAAAAGACAGAGGAGATGGCTTGTTCGACAATCCGAATGGCTGATATGCCGCTTGAACAAGCGCCGGGCTGATCGAAAAAAAATGATGTATGGTCGAAACAAAATGTGTCTCGGAGAGGAAATCGCGCAGGGGGAAGGAACGTTTCCTACATGGCTCCTCGGAAGTCAGGTCTGGTCAGGTGCCCCTATGACACCACCGACCTGAACTTCCGATTCCGCCTTTTCCTGACCCGGCCCATTGCTGGAGGCACTCCCTGTACCCCTAGGCCACTCCGATCCTGCAACAATCAGAACAGCCCGGCCCCTTGGTCATGTGCTGCCCCTCCTCGGGGCGGCGCATCATAGAAGGCTGAAATATAGAAAGGTTCAGCTTCTATTACGTGACAGTGCATGACATTTCATCCGTACCGGTGCAAATGCTTAGTACCAGTTCGGGTCACGCTTGAGCTGCTCCCGCAGCATCGCCTTCATGCCGTCGTCCGGCTCACCCAGCCAGCGGTACTGCGCGTGGCGGGTAGGCGACTTGTCATTTGGCAAACCCTCGGGTACCTCCACGAGCATCCCGTAGGCATCGTCTTTGTCCCAGCTGAACGCCACGATGAGGCGCTTGTAGGTGCAGTTGTCCTGGCCTTCGCACAACGGGCCGACCAGATACTTGTCGCCGTCTTCGGTAACGGCGGACATCTGCTGCTGGGCACTGCCGGTCAGATTGACCACCCAATCGGGCAGGCGTTCCTCGCCTTTGATCGTGTCCTGCCAGGTTTCCCGGTACTCCGGGTCCGAGCCGAGCAACTGATCGACCCGGACCTGGCCGTCGTTGGCCGCCATCGCCGCCGCACTGCCACCCAATAACAGGGCGGCAGCCAGGGTTGTCCAATGCTTCCTGCCCATCTTCAACCTCGTCCACGTCCAAAGAAGAAGGAGGCTACAAATAGCACCAGGAAGACAATGAACAGAATCTTCGCGATACCCGTGGCAGCACCCGCGATACCACCGAAGCCCAGTACGGCGGCAACAATGGCGATGATGAGGAAAGTGATAGCCCAACTCAGCATGGTGGTTCTCCTTTCTTTATCGGAATCGGTCCTGCCGAAGGTCAGAACACCCAGCGGTCCTGGCGTACGGCATTCTCCAGGGTGGCCGGTGAAACAATGGCCTGGCCGGATGGCAGCGGGTCAGCGGCCTTGACCAAGGTATGGGCACGGGTCGCCTGAATCTGCGTCAACAGGGCGGTCTGCGCCGCCACCTGCTCGGCCAGGCGTGCACTCTGCCAGCTGTAATAAAAGAGGCCAGCGGCCAGGGTCAGCAGCAGCGCCAGGCCGAATGACAGCATCTGGCGCAGGGGCAGTGCGGCGTTCTGCGAGCGGTTGACGGATTTGCGGTTCATGCCGGCTCCTCCTGCTGTAATTCTTGTTCACACCTGAACAGGTAATTGCAGCCTGCATGCCAGCCTTGCACTTAAAATAAAATCCTTTTAAATCATATATTTAAGAAAATCCTGCAAGATCGGCAAGAATGTATCCTGCACGATGCCACGCACGGCATCGTGCGAATTGCACGATCAGCCCTCGACCTTGGTCGCTACCTTGAGCAGGTCGGCATCCACCCCGCGCACGCCGATGATCTGCCGTGCGATCTCCACGGCAATGGTTCTCTGCTCGCTGCTGACGACCTCTCCCGACAGCCGCACGAGGCCCTCTTCACTGGCCACTTTCAGGTTCAGACCATCGAGGTTGCGACTGAAGCGGTAGCTGTTCTGAATCTTGTCGATGATCCAGCTGTCGCTCGGTTGCGGCCCGGTCTGTGCCCCTACCGGAGCTTCCCGGGCCTTGGCCATGGCAGCGGTATCGAGGCTGACCAGGTTGTTGACCAGGTGCACGCCCTCGGTGGTACGCGCCACCACGCCAGCCAACTCCTTGGCCTCGGCGCTGTCGACCTTGCCGCGCAGGGTCACCACACCCTCGCTGCTCTGTACATCTATAGGCGCCTTCTCGGTGATACGGGTCCATAGCAGCCGCGCACGGATCACTGCGGCCAGGGTGGCATCTTCCAGGCGCTGGGCGTAGGCACGCAGCGCCAGCGGGCGTTCCACCAGCTGGGCATTGACCCGTAACTGGTTGTCCACTTGCTCGATGCCACGGGTAGCCAGGGCCACATGCTCGGCCAGCTGGCGCTCAACGTCGTTCTCCACCTCACCGGAAAGCCGCGCCCGCTTACCGTCCACCTCGACTTCAATACGGAACGGGTCGAGCATGCGGTTCAGTGACAGGGCCGTTTGCAGGGCCCCCTCCAGGCGGGCGTCCTGCACCGGGCCGGCGAATGCCGGGGTGAACACCGGCAGCAGGGTGGCTGCCAACATGGCGGTGCGGATGGAAAAGGACATGGCAGTGCCTCCTTTTGTAGAGCAAAAGCTAAAAATCCTCGCAACCAATGTGCCACCGTGCCCCTCTAAGGAAATCATCGGAATAGCACGGCCTCCAGGCATTGATTGGCCATTGGCTAGCATGCAAAGGACAGGTTCCTTCACAATTGACCATGCAACTTGCCCGATTTTCCCCACACTAAATGAAGATCTACCCTTAAGGAGCGCAGCACATGGAGTCAGCTCAGGACAACCAAGGCCGCATTCTGCTGGTGGATGACGAGTCCGCGATTCTGCGCACCTTCCGCTACTGCCTGGAGGACGAGGGCTACAGCGTGGCCACGGCCAACAGCGCTGCCCAGGCCGAAACCCTGCTGCAGCGCCAGGTGTTCGACCTGTGCTTCCTCGATTTGCGCCTGGGCGAAGACAACGGCCTCGATGTGCTGGCGCAGATGCGTATCCAGGCCCCCTGGATGCGGGTGGTGATCGTCACCGCGCACTCGGCGATCGATACGGCAGTGGACGCAATCCAGGCCGGTGCCGCCGATTACCTGGTCAAGCCGTGCAGCCCCGATCAACTGCGCCTGGCTACCGCCAAGCAGCTGGAAGTGCGCCAGCTTTCCGCACGCCTGGAGGCCCTGGAAGGTGAAGTGCGAAAACCCAAGGACGGCCTCGACTCGCACAGCCCGGCCATGATGGCGGTGCTGGAAACTGCCCGCCAGGTCGCCACCACCGACGCCAATATCCTTATCCTTGGCGAGTCTGGCACCGGTAAAGGTGAGCTGGCCCGGGCCATCCATGGCTGGAGCAAGCGCGCGCGCAAAGCCTGCGTGACCATCAACTGCCCGTCACTGAACGCAGAGCTGATGGAAAGCGAGTTGTTCGGCCACACCCGTGGCGCCTTCACCGGAGCCAGCGAAAGCACTCTGGGGCGGGTCAACCAGGCTGACGGGGGCACGCTGTTCCTCGACGAGATCGGTGATTTCCCACTGACCTTGCAACCCAAACTGCTGCGCTTCATCCAGGACAAGGAATACGAACGCGTCGGCGACCCGGTCACCCGCCGCGCCGATGTGCGTATCCTCGCCGCCACCAACCTCAATCTCGAAGAGATGGTGCGCGAAAACCGCTTCCGCGAAGACCTGCTGTATCGATTGAACGTCATCACCCTGCACCTGCCGCCCCTGCGCGAGCGCAGTGAAGACATCCTGACCCTGGCCGACCGCTTTCTCGCCCGCTTCGTCAAGGAATACTCCCGACCTGCCCGTGGTTTCAGTGATGAAGCCCGCACAGCCCTGCTCAATTACCGCTGGCCCGGCAACATCCGCGAACTGCGCAACGTGGTGGAGCGGGCCAGCATCATCTGCCCGCAGGAGCGCGTAGAAATCAGCCACCTGGGCATGGGCGAGCAGCCCGCAGGCAATGCCCCGCGCGTCGGCGCCGCGCTGAGCCTGGATGAGCTGGAACGCGCCCACATCGGCGCGATACTGGCCGCCAGCGACACCCTGGATCAGGCCGCCAAGACCCTGGGGATCGATGCCTCCACCCTGTACCGCAAACGCAAGCAGTACAACCTATGAGGTGGCCGCCCATGAAGCTGCGCACGCGGCTTTTTCTCAACATTTCGGCGCTGATCACCGTGGCCTTGCTCGGGTTGCTGCTAGGCCTGGTCAGCGTGCTGCAGATGGCCACGGTGCAACAGCGACTGGTTCGCGATACCACCCACGCCCTGGAAGTTGGGCTGAAGTTGCGCCAGAACCTTGGCGAACAGTTGACCCTGATCCTCGATGACTCGACCGCACCGGAGAACCTGCGGCTGTTACAGGACAACTTCCAGACGCTGCTTAACCAAGCGCTGGAACAAGGCGGCGAGCGCACCGGCTTCAGCAAGGCGAGCAGCAACTACCAAGCCTTCCTCCAGGCTTACCGCGATAGCCCTGCACCCGCCCGCAGCATGGGGGTGGAGCAACCACTGGGCGCAGCGTTCAACCAGGTCCGCACCGACCTGATCGACTCCCACAGGCAGGCCCTGGAACATATCATCCGCAGCGAGGAGCACACCCGCGACCACGCCCTGCTGGTCAGCGGTGTACTTGGCCTGATGGGCCTGGTGGTGCTGGTACTGGGCTTCATCACCGCGCACAATATCGCCCGGCGCTTCGGCCAGCCGATCGAAGCCTTGGCCAAAGCGGCCGACGAACTCGGCAAGGGCAATTTCGACGTCACCCTGCCGATAACCCAGGCCACCGAACTGAACCAGTTGACCCGCCGCTTCGGGCTTATGGCCGATGCCTTGCGCCAGCACCAGGCCACCAACGTCGATGAACTGCTGGCCGGTCAGCAACGCTTGCAGGCCGTACTGGACAGCATCGACGATGGCCTGCTGATCATCGATCGCCAGGGTCGCCTGGAGCACCTCAACCCGGTGGCGCAGCGCCAGCTGGGCTGGACCGACAGCCGCGTGGGCAGCAGCCTGGCCGAAGCCCTGCAGCGCCCGGAACTGGAACAGCAGCTACGCCAGGTACTGCGCGGCGGCAACCTCGACCGCCAGCCGGACGACCTGAACATGGAGGTCGATGACGAAACGCGCCTGCTCGCCTGCAGCCTGACCCCGGTCAGCCACCCGCAAGGGCCGATCCTTGGTGCGGTAATGGTGCTTCACGATGTAACCGAGCAGCGAGCCTTCGAACGCGTGCGCAGCGAGTTCGTACTGCGCGCCTCCCACGAACTGCGAACCCCGGTGACCGGCATGCACATGGCCTTCGGCCTGTTGCGCGAGCGGCTCAAGTTCCCACCCGAGGCACGCGAGCATGACCTGCTGGAAACCATCGGTGAGGAAATGCAGCGCCTGACCCAGTTGATCAACGACCTGCTCAACTTCAGTCGCTACCAGAGCGGGATACAGAAGCTCGACCTGGCGCCCTGCGCCATCGACGAGCTGCTGGAGCGTGCACAACGGCGCTTTGCCGAGCCGGCGGCGCACAAGCAGATCGAGTTGATCACGGAGCTGGAGCCGCCATTACCACGTATCCAGGCCGACGTCGCCCAGCTCGACCGGGTGCTGGACAACCTGTTGCACAACGCCATCCGTCATACCGCCAGCGGTGGGCGTATCCGCCTGCATGCGCGACGGCATGCGGAGCGGGTGATCATCAGTGTCGAGGACAACGGCGAGGGCATTGCCTATGGGCAGCAAGGGCGCATCTTCGAGCCATTCGTGCAGGTAGGGCGCAAGAAAGGTGGCGCGGGGCTGGGGCTGGCGTTGTGCAAAGAAATCGTTCAGCTGCATGGCGGGCGCATGGGCGTTTTTTCCAGACCGGGGCAGGGGACCCAGTTCTACATGGCGCTGCCGGTCTGAATGAGGCCGGTGCAGGATCACTCAATGCTCAACCCGCCGCGGCAGCCGTCCGCGGGTCACCAGTTCGGCAAACTGCCGGGCATTCAGTGGCCGGGCAAACAGCCAGCCCTGGCCATAATTGACCCCTTCGCTGTTCAGCAGCACCGCCTGGTCTTCACACTCGATGCCTTCGGCAATCACTCGCAGGTGCAAGTCATGAGCCATGCGGATGATATGCGGGGCAACACCGCTGCTGGCAGCGTCATGCCCCAGGGCATCGATAAAGGCCTTGTCGATCTTCAGGCAGTCCACCGGCAGGGTCTGCAGGTAGGCCAGGCTGCAATAACCTGTACCAAAATCGTCGATCAGCACCTGATGCCCCACCGCGCGCAGCGCCTGCAGGTTGTCGCGGGCCACCACCACGTCGATCAGGCCGCGCTCGGTCACTTCAAAGGCAATCTGGCTGGCCGCCACCCGATGCAACGCCAGCAAGCGTGCCGCCACCCGGCCAATGCGCGGCACCATCACATCGCAGGCCGCCAGGTTCACCGAAATGTACAAGTTGGGGTGCGAGCGTAGCAGTTGCCCTAGCTGTTCCAGCACACGCTGCAGGACAAAGTCAGTGATCTGGCAAATCTGCCCAGTGTTTTCTGCCAACGGGATGAACAGGTCCGGGCTGGTCAGGGTGCCGTCCGGGCGGCGCCAGCGCACCAGCGCCTCGGCCCCCACACAGCGCCGGCTGTCGAGCTCGAAGATCGGCTGGTAGAGCACCTGCAGTTCGCCGCGGCGCAAGGCATTCTGCAGTTCCGAGCTCATCGACCGCCGCTGCAGGATCAGTTGCAGCACCAGCCAGCCGATGCAGCAGGCAGCCAGTACACTGCCGGGGAACAGAAGCCAGAGCATGCCGTTCATCCTCAACGGGAGGCTCGCCCGCGGAGCAATCAGCACCAGCTGGTAGTCCGGTGACTTGGTCGGCATGCGGTAGATCAGGCGGTCGCTGAGTTCGAGCAGCGACTTGTGGCTGGTCGACCAGGCCGAGGGGGGCGGCCATACCTGCGGCGGGCCCAGTACGGGGATAGCACGGGTACCGTTATCCAGCACCACCACCAGGCTGCCGCCCGGGGGCAGGTCGACCACATCGGTCAGGTGCCCACGGGAGGTGGAGACCACGAATTTGCCCCGTCCCAGCATCAGCGCGGCCAGGTTCTCGTTCGGCTCGGTCGTGGTGTTCAGCCAGTAGCTGTAGGTCGGCCCCTGAATGTCGGGTACCCGCAAGGGTTCGAACGCCCGCTCATCACCGCGGTTGGAGCAGGCAACATCACCATCCACATAGGCGGCTTCATAAATGAAGCGTGAACTCAGGCCTACCTGCTGCAATGCCGTCAGCATCGCCGGGGTGCAGCCGCGCAAGGGCTGCGCCTGCAGCAGGTCGACCCCTTCACGCAACTGGCCAAACACCTGTTCGAGGCGCTCGAGAAAGCGCTCGCCCTGGGCGTTCATCTGTGCGCTCTCGCTTTGCTTCATCTGTTGCAGGGCAATGCCGATGCTGGCGGAGAGCAACAGAGCTGCGCTGGCCAGTGCTGCCAATGTGGCCAGCATCCAGGGACGGTAAAAAATTTGGCGCAGCGAGACGATGAGGGCTGACATCGAAGACATCCAGTTGATAACAAAGGTATAGCAACTGAATCAGGAATCACCCTCACCGTTGGGCGCTTTGCTACAGCCTTCGCAGGCCGCTCCTACACAACAGCCAGGCCCCCGCCTGGCAGATCAACGCATCCGGTTGAGCACCTGCAGCATCGCTGCCGTCTGCGCATCTGGCATGCCATCGAAGCGCTGCGGGCGGAAACGCATCTGGAACGCGGCGATCACGTGGCGGGTGGCAACATCCAGTACCCCAGTCTGCTCGATCGAATAGCCAAACCGCGCCAGCTCCTGCTGATACCAGCCAACGCTCGGCGGGTTGACGCTGAAATAGGCCTGTTGCCGTGCCACCGCATTGGCATCCGGCCACACACCCAGCCCGGCGTCGGCCAGGCGCTTCCAAGGGAACAGCGGCCCCGGATCCAGCTTGCGCAGCGGCGCGATATCGCTGTGGCCAATAATGTGCCGCGGCTCGATGTTGTTACGTTTGACGATGTCCTTGAGCAACGCGATCAGCGACTGGATCTGCGCTTCACTGTAAGGGTGCCAGACCCGGCCATTCGGCGTGTCGGTGAAGCCCGGGTTGACGATTTCGATACCGATGGAGGAGGAGTTCAACCAGGTCCGCCCCTGCCACTGGCTATCACCGGCATGCCAGGCGCGGCGGCTTTCATCCACCAGCTGGTACACCGTTGCCGGGCCGTCACCAATCAGGTAATGGCTGCTGACTTCGCCATGGGTCAGCAACGCCAGGGAACGCTCCAGCGAAGCATTGGTGTAGTGCAGGACAACGAACTGGATGCGGTTGTCCTGGTTGACCGAAGGGTGGCTACGGTCGATGCGCAGGCCCGTCGAGCAACCGGCGACGGACAACAGCAGGAAGGAAATCAGGGTTTTTTTAAGCGTGGAAAGCACGTCAATGGCCTCAGCGAATGAGCGCTACAGTATAACGTGCTCCCCGCGAGCAGTGCTTGCCGCGAGTCAGCGGCTGCGTCTATGCCTGCTCGACGCGATTGCGCCCCAACTCCTTGGCCCGGTACAGCGCCGCATCGGCGCGCTTGAGCACCTGGTCGCCGCGCTCGCCGGAACGGAATTCACCCAGCCCGATGGATGTGGTGATCACCACCCGCTCGCCCTTGAAGTGGAACGGGCACGCCTCGACCGTGGCCCGCAGTACCTCGGCTACCTGGGCGGCGGTGGCCGGCGGGGTCTGTGGCAACAGCAGAACAAACTCCTCGCCGCCAAAGCGGGCGATGAAGTCACGCCCGCGCAGGCGCTTGCGCAACTGGTCGGCAACGATCTTCAGCACCTTGTCTCCGGCCAGGTGCCCATAGCTGTCGTTGATCCGCTTGAAATGGTCCAGGTCGAGTATCGCCATCGCCAGATGGCCGCCGTGCGCCTGCCAATCGAGCATCTCGCGCTCGACCCGCTCGCTCCAGGCTGCACGGTTGGGCAGGCCGGTAAGCGGATCGAGCAGGGCCTTCTGGCGCTGCTCTTCCAAGTGCTCGCGGTAACCGAGCGCCTCGCGCTCCATGTTCGCCACCCGCTCCGACAGCCCTTGCAGGCGCCCGGCCAGCTCTTGCTCGCGGCGATCGCGCTCGTGCTTGTGCTCGTCCATGGTCACCAGAAGGCCTTCCAGGCGGTTGTCCAGGATGTGCTTGAGGCTGTCGACGTCGACGGCACCTTGCACACTGCTCTGCAGCCCGTCGACATGCTCACGCAGCTGGGTATCCAGCTCGCGGGCGGCCGAGCTGTTGTCGGCATGGTCGGCGCTGGCCTCGTGCAGGTGGCTCTGGAAACCTTCCAGGCGTTCGTTGAGCTGCTGCAGGTAGGTTTCGAATTCGTGCTGGCCGCTGTCGGTGATCGCCAGCATGAGTACAGCCAGGTCATCCAGTACCGGAATCAACTCATACCAGTTCAAGCCGCGGGCAACCCGTTCACGCATGTCCAGCGCCTGGGCCTTATGTCGCTCCGGCAGGCTGAGGTCATCCAACAGGCCGATCAGGGTTTGCTCGATGTGCGCAGCAACCTGGCTGTAGGGCGGCTCCACCGCATAGGGCAGGGCATAGGGACCGTCTTCGCCGAAGGCTTCTTCGAGTGTTTGTGCCGGTTTTTCGTCAGCCGGCGGCTTGCTGGCGGCAACTTCCGGCGCTGGCACGGCATTCGGTAGCGGCAACGGGGCTGGCGGCAGTTCGGCCGTGTCGATCAGCGCCGGGCCAGATACCTCCAGCTCGGGCGCCTCGACAACAGAAGCTGAAGAGGGTGGCAGCGGCTGCAACGCATCCACGTCGTCGACATCGACACTGCCCGGTACCGCCAAGGGCTGCGCTTCGGCAACCGGCAGCGCCACAAGCGCTGGCTCGCCCTGCGTGTCATCCTCGCGGCTGCCGAACAAGCGCTGCAAGAATCCGGGCCGGGCATCTTCCCCCGACTTGCCCAAGGCTGACAGTGCGCGGCCCTGCAAGCCGCTCAACTCGCCCAGCAATGGTGGCAAGTCGCGTGACTGGGCCACGCCGCCGTCGAGCTTCTTCGCCAGTTTTTTCAACGGCCGCGAGACATCGTTTGGCAGCGGCAGACCTTGCAATTGGCTGACCAGTGCGGTCAGCGCATCGCTGACCTGGTTCATGCGGATTTCCCGGCGCTGTTCGGAGTCCAGCACCGCCTTCTCAAGGCGCGGTATCAGCCCGGCAAGGCCGGCGTCCATGTTGTCGCTGCGGATGACCTCGCGCATTTCCTTCATGCACTGGTCCACCACCTTGTCACTGCCTTCGGCAGCCAGGGTGCTGCGTACCAGGCCGCGGCGCAGCAGGTCGAGACGGGCGTCCCAACGGCGCTCGAGCTTTTCCTGCTGCTCGATGCTTTTCAGGTATTTCTCTTTCCAGCGCTCAGCGTCTTCAGTCATGCCCGGGTCCGCAAACGGTGATGGCAATTAGCTCAGGACCGGCAGCGTATCCACAGTCAATGCATCAGGCAATCGAATCTCGACAGCAACGGGAAGGTGGTCTGAAATTGGCTGCGCCAGCACCTCGACACGCTCCAGCGTGAGGCTTGGGCTGAGCAGGATGTGGTCCAGGCAACGCTGTGGGCGCCAACTGGGGAAGGTGGCCTCGACTTGCGGGGCAATCAGGCCCAGGTCGCGCAGCGGCGAGTGCTCCAGCAGGTCGGTGGCGTGGGTATTCATGTCGCCCATCAGCACCTGGTGGCGGTAGCCGCCAATCAGCTCGCGGATGTAGCCCAGCTGCAGGGCGCGGGTCTTGGCGCCGAGGGCCAGGTGCATCATCACCACGATCAGCGCATCTTCGCCCTCGCCAAAACGCACCAGGATCGCACCACGCCCAGCCGGGCCGGGCAAAGGGTGGTCCTCGAGCAACTGCGGCTTCAGGCGGCTGAGCACGCCATTGCTGTGCTGGGCAAAACGCCCAAGGTTGCGGTTGAGTTGCTGGTACCAGTAGGGGAAGGCGCCCAGGTGGGCGAGGTGCTCGACCTGGTTGACGTAGCCCGAGCGCAGGCTGCCGCCATCGGCCTCCTGCAAGGCCACCAGGTCGAAGTCGCCCAGCAGTTGGCCAATCTTCTGCAGGTTGCCGGCACGCCCGTTGTGCGGCAACAGGTGCTGCCAGCTGCGGGTCAGGTAATGCCGGTAGCGCTCGGTGCTGATGCCCACCTGGATGTTGAAACTGAGCAGCCGCAGGCGACCATCCTCGGGCAGGCCAGGAGCCTGCAGGTGATGCTCGTTGACCTGCGGCTGGTGCAGGCCAATGCCACGCGCGGTTCTGAAGCGGCGCATGGGTTACGCCGCTTACTTAGCGGCGCGCTCCTTGGCGATCAGCTGGTCGGCAACGTTCAGTACGCCTTCCGGCCCGCCGGCGGTACCCAGGTCGAAACGGTACTTGCCATTGACCACCATGCTCGGAACGCCGGTGATCTCGTACTTCTTCGCCAGTTCCTTGGCCTGGTTGACCTGGCCCTTGATGGCGAACGAGTTGAAGGTGGCGAGGAACTTGTCCTTGTCCACGCCCTGGGTGGCGAGGAAGTCGGCCATGTCCTGCGGATCGGTCAGGCGCTTGCGCTGGTTCTGGATGGCATCGAACACCGCGGCGTGCACCTTTTGTTCGACGCCCATGGCTTCCAGGGTCAGGAACATCTGGCCGTGGGCGTCCCATGCACCACCGAACATGGCCGGCACGCGCTTGAAGTTGACGTCCTTGGGCAGTTTCTCGACCCATGGATTGATGGTCGGCTCGAAGTGGTAGCAGTGTGGGCAGCCGTACCAGAACAGCTCGACCACTTCGATCTTGCCAGGCACGGAAACCGGAACAGGGTTGCTCAGCTCGAGGTATTCCTTGCCGGCGACAGGCTCGGCGGCCTGGACGGCAGTCATACCGAATACGCTGGCAGCGACCAGCGCGGCGCTGAGAATCAGTTTACGCATGCTTTACTCCTGGGCAGTCATTGGTCGCCACGACGCGACCTGCACTGAGACAGGCCGGGAAGGGGCCGAGTTCTGTAGTTTAACGGGTACGGACGGAAAAAAGGGCGGTCCAGCCGCCCTTTCATCATTGGCCCACAACATTAACTGAAAGTTAATGCGCCGCTGACGCAGCCCCTGTAGGAGCGCGCCGCTAATCAGTGCAGGCCCTGGATGTAGCTGGCCAGCGCCTCAATGTCGTGGTTGCTCAGCTTGCCGGCGATGGTGCGCATGGTCATGGCATCGCCATCGTTGGTGCGGTTGCCTTCGCGGAAGTCGGTGAGCTGCTTGGTCACGTACTGTGCGTGCTGCCCGCCCAAGTGCGGGAAGCCGGCCAGGGCGATACCCGCGCCGTTCGGCGAGTGGCAGCCGGTGCAGGCAGGCATGCCTTTTTCCAGGTCGCCGCCGTTGAACAGCGCCCGGCCACGTTCGACCAGCTTGGGATCGGCGGCGCCCACGCTACCTTTCTGGCTGGCGAAGTAGGCGGCGATGTCGGCCAGGTCCTGGTCGCTGAACGCAGCCAGCATGCCGGTCATCTCCAGCACTGTACGCTTGCCCGACTTGATATCGTGCAGTTGTTTTTCGAGATAGCGCTGACCTTGGCCGGCCAGTTTCGGGAAGTTCGGTGCCAGGCTGTTGCCGTCGGGGTTGTGGCAGGCACCACAAACGGCCGTTTTGGCCTGGCCGGCGGCGGCATCGCCTTTGACGGGTTGCGCAGCAGTGGCCGCACCTGCGACACCCAGGGTCAACAGCAGACTCACGACTAGTTTGTTCATCAGCTAATCCAACACGGCTAAGGGTGAAATGTTATGTATCGGGACTGCCACTCATCCAAAGGATGACCAAACGGTAGTCCTCGGCACTGCAGTCCATGCACAATCCACGCGGCGGCATAGCCTTGAAACCCTGGGTCACGTGCTTCACCAGTACATCCATGCCTTGCGCCAGCCTTGGCTCCCATGCTGCCCGGTCACCCTGCCTGGGTGCCTGTGGCAACTGCCCGGTGTGACAGGCCGCACACGTGCGGTTGTACAACACCTCGGGATCCTGTGTAGCCTGTGCGCTGAAAAACGGCAGGAACATACCGACAGCAAGCAGCCATTTCGCCATGCGGAACGACCTTCAGGGTTGGGGGCCGCGCTGCGTTCTGTTGCGCGAGCTATTGTTCGACACCCCATGCCCGTTCTCCTTCGCCGGGAGAATGAGCACACAAAAACTGGGGCATTATATACTTCCGCCATCCAAACGGAAACGACACCGCTTGCCAGGCTCGGGTCTAAAGAGTCAGGCAACACCCACATCGGATATCCCATGCAAGTCAAGAACCCCATCCTCGGCCTCTGCCAGAAAGCCAAATTCGCCCTCAGCGCTGCCAAGGTCGAACAATGCCCGGACGACCAGGGTTACGAGGTGGCTTTCGCCGGCCGCTCCAACGCCGGCAAATCCAGCGCCCTCAACACCCTGACTCATGCCAGCCTGGCGCGCACCTCGAAAACCCCCGGGCGCACCCAGCTGTTGAATTTCTTCAGTCTGGACGATGAACGGCGTTTGGTCGACCTGCCAGGCTACGGTTATGCAAAAGTACCGATTCCGCTCAAGCAGCACTGGCAGAAACACCTGGAAGCCTACCTGGGCAGCCGGGAGTGCCTGCGTGGCGTGATCCTGATGATGGACGTGCGCCACCCGATGACCGACTTCGACAAGATGATGCTCGACTGGGCCAAGGCCAGCAGCATGCCGATGCACATCCTGCTGACCAAGGCCGACAAGCTGACCCACGGCGCAGGCAAGAACACCCTGCTCAAGGTGCAATCGGAAATCCGCAAGGGTTGGGGCGATGGCGTGACCATCCAGCTGTTCTCGGCGCCCAAGCGCCTGGGCGTGGAAGAGGCCTACCGGGTGCTGGCGGACTGGATGGAGCTGGAAGACAAGCCAGTAGCCTGAGGCCTGCACCGCTCGTTGTAGGAACAGCCTTGTGCTGCGAAGAGGCCATGACAGGCTGTATAAATCTGTTGGCGGTACCGGCCCTTTCGCAGCACAAGGCTGCTCCTACAGGGGGTAGCAGCGCCATCAGATCAAATTCCGGGCAAAAAAAACCCCGGACTTCGTATGGGGAGGGAGAAGTTCGGGGTCCAAGTCCGGACCGCTAGGGCGGGGTCCAGATATCTGCCAACACTTAACACAACATAGGAGCATCGAAAGGCTTCACCAGCCATTCAGTAACTCTGAGTTCCGCTTCACCGGTTTAGTTCCAACGCCCTGAAAACTATTTGCGATAGTTTCATGAAGCCTCAGCACCACTGGCACTGAGCGGTGCCAGGACCCGCGTCCCTATGTCACGGATCCTACACAGCTTCCCCGCTCGATCAGTGAGCTTCGTCCCAATTCGCACCAATTCCTGCCTCGACCAGCAGCGGCACGTCCAGCTGCGCAGCCCGGCTCATGTGCTGGCGAATTTCATCTTTCACCTGCTCCACCAGGTCCTCGCGCACTTCCAGCACCAGTTCATCGTGTACCTGCAGGATCACCCGGGCATCCAGCCCGCTCTCGGTCAGCCAGTTATCCACATTGACCATGGCCCGCTTGATGATGTCAGCCGCCGTGCCCTGCATCGGCGCGTTGATCGCCGTGCGCTCGGCGCCTTTGCGCAGGGCCGGGTTCTTGGCATTGATATCCGGCAGGTACAGGCGGCGGCCGAACAGGGTTTCGACAAAGCCTTGCTCCGCCGCCTGGGCGCGGGTGCGCTCCATGTAGGCCAGCACCCCCGGGTAGCGGGTGAAGTAGCGGTCGATGTAGTCCTGCGACTGCTTGCGGTCGACGCCGATCTGCTTGGCCAGGCCGAAGGCGCTCATGCCGTAGATCAGGCCAAAGTTGATGGCCTTGGCACTACGGCGCTGGTCGCTGGTGACGTCGGCCAGTGCCACGCCGAACACTTCTGCCGCCGTGGCACGGTGCACGTCCAGGTCATTGCGGAAGGCATGCAGCAAACCTTCGTCCTTGGCCAGGTGGGCCATGATGCGCAACTCGATCTGCGAGTAGTCCGCCGCCAGCAGCTTGTAGCCCGGGCTGGCAACGAAGGCTTGGCGGATACGCCGGCCTTCGGCAGTACGGATCGGGATGTTCTGCAGGTTCGGGTCGCTCGACGACAGCCGGCCGGTGGCCGCCACCGCCTGCTGGTAAGAGGTGTGGATACGCCCGGTACGCGGGTTGATCTGCCCCGGCAGCTTGTCGGTGTAGGTGCTCTTGAGCTTGCTCAGGCTGCGGTACTGCATCAGTACCTCCGGCAGCGGGTAGCCTTGCTCGGCCAGTTCGTCGAGCACCGCTTCTGCCGTGGATGGCTGACCCTTGGTGGTCTTGCTCAGCACCGGCATGCCCAGTTTGTCGTAAAGGATGGCGCCCAGCTGTTTGGGCGAGCCGAGGTTGAATTCCTCACCGGCCAGCTCATAGGCACGCTGCTCCAGCTCGACCATCTTCACCCCCAGCTCACCACTCTGCACCCGAAGCAGCTCTGCATCGACCAGCGCCCCCTGGCGCTCGATCTTGGCCAGCACCGGCACCAGCGGCATCTCGATGTCCATCAGCACCGGCTGCACGCTCGGCGTCTGCGCCAGGCGCGCCTGCAGCGCGTGGTGCAGGCGCAGGGTGATGTCGGCGTCTTCGGCGGCGTAGGGGCCAGCCTTGTCCAGGTGGATCTGGTTGAAGGTCAGCTGCTTGGCGCCCTTGCCCGCGATGTCCTCGAAGGCGATGGTGGTGTGGTCGAGGTACTTCAGCGCCAGGCTGTCCATGTCGTGACGAGTGGCGGTGGAGTTCAGCACGTACGACTCGAGCATGGTGTCGTAGGCAATGCCGCGCATTTCGATGGCAGGCGAGCCGTTGGCGAGGATGTTGATGTCGTACTTGGCATTCTGCCCGACCTTGGCCTTGGCCGGGTCTTCCAGCAGTGGCTTCAGCGCCAGCAGCACGGCGGTACGATCCAGTTGAACCGGCGCCCCCTCATAGTCGTGGGCCAGCGGCACATAGGCCGCTTCATGCGGTTCGACGGCAAACGAAAGACCGACCAGCTGCGCCTGCTGGGCGTCCAGACCGGTGGTCTCGGTGTCGAAGGCGAACAGTGGCGCCTGGCGCAACTTCTCCAGCCAGAAGTCGAGACGGGCCTGGTCGAGGATGGTTTCGTACTTGGGCTCGGCCTTGGCCACTGGCTCCGCGACCGGCGCAATATCATCACCGGCCTTGGCCGCGTCGCGCTGCACCTCGGCGACCCAGCTCTTGAACTCCATCTCGGTGTACAGCGCCAGCAACGCCTCACGGTCAGGCTCGCCGCACACCAAGGCATCTACTTCGATGTCCAAGGGTACATCGACCTTGATGGTAGCCAGCTCATAAGACAGGAACGCCGCGTCGCGGTGCTCTTCCAGCTTGGCCGGCAGGGTCTTGGCGCCGCGAATGGCCAGCGTCGGGACCTTGTCCAGGTTGGCGTACAGGTCACTGAGACCGCCGCCGATGCCGGTCAGCAGCCCCACCGCGGTTTTTTCGCCCACGCCCGGCACGCCGGGGATGTTGTCGACCTTGTCGCCCATCAACGCCAGGAAGTCGATGATGTGTTCCGGGCCGACGCCAAATTTCTCGTAAACGCCGGCCACGTCCAGCACGCTTCCGGTCATGGTGTTGACCAAGGTAATGTGCCCGTCCACCAGCTGCGCCATGTCCTTGTCACCAGTCGAGATGATGACCGGCCGGCCCAGGGCCGCACTGCTGCGTGCCAGGGTACCGATCACGTCGTCGGCCTCGACCCCCTCGACGCACAGCAGCGGGTAGCCCAGAGCCTTGACGCTGGCGTGCAGCGGCTCGATCTGCACCCGCAGGTCGTCCGGCATGCTCGGGCGGTTGGCCTTGTATTCGGCGAACATGGCATCGCGGAAGGTGCCACCCTTGGCGTCGAACACCACCGCGAACAGGCTGTCAGGGTATTGCTTGCGCAGGCTCTTGAGCATGTTCAGCACCCCCTTCACCGCGCCGGTCGGCATGCCCTTGGAGGTGGTCAGCGGCGGCAGCGCGTGAAAGGCGCGGTACAGGTAGGAGGAACCGTCCACCAGGACGAGGGGCGCTTGGCTCATGAGCAGAATCAACCTTTTCGACGGGTCCGGCGCTAGAATAGCCAGAATCATTGACGACAAAGGGACAAGGTTATCATGCGTACACTCAATCGCCTGTTACTGCTCGGTCTGTTGGCAACCATGCCGGTCGTCACCCTGGCGGCGGACGACGCCCCCTCGGCCGATCCCGAGGTGACCATTCGCACGGAAGGCGACAAAACCATCCAGGAGTACCGGCAGAACGGGTTCCTGTATGCGATCAAGATCACGCCGAAAAACGGCAAGCCTTATTTCCTGGTACGCGCCGATGGCTCTGATGGCAATTTCATTCGATCCGACCAGCCGGACATGCTGATTCCGTCCTGGAAGATCTTCGAGTGGTAATCTGACGCGCACCGTTCACATCAACCCGGCACTTCCCGGCGGAAGTGCCCGTATGGGCAAATTTTCATCATGTCAGTCTTCACCCCCGTGACCCGGCCTGAGCTGGAAACCTTTCTGGCACCGTACGAGCTGGGTCGCTTGCTCGATTTCCAGGGCATCGCCGCTGGCACCGAGAACAGCAATTTCTTCGTCAGCCTCGAACAGGGGGAGTTCGTCCTGACGCTGATCGAGCGTGGGCCCAGCGAGGACATGCCGTTCTTCATCGAGCTGCTCGACACCCTGCACGCTGCCGATATGCCGGTGCCCTATGCGATACGTGACCGCGACGGCAATGGCCTGCGCGAGCTGTGCGGCAAGCCGGCGCTGCTGCAGCCAAGGCTGTCGGGCAAACATATCAAGGCACCGAACACCCAGCACTGCGCCCAGGTCGGCGAGCTGCTGGCGCACATTCACCTGGCTACCCGCGAACACATCATCGAGCGCCGCACCGACCGTGGCCTGGACTGGATGCTGGCTTCGGGTGTCGAGCTGCTGCCGCGCCTTACCGCCGAGCAAGCCGCGCTGCTTCAGCCGGCGCTGGATGAAATCAGCGCGCACAAGGCACAGATCCTGGCCCTGCCACGGGCCAACCTGCATGCCGACCTGTTCCGCGACAACGTGATGTTCGAAGGCACCCACCTGACTGGTGTGATCGACTTCTACAACGCCTGTTCCGGGCCGATGCTGTATGACATTGCCATCACCGTGAACGACTGGTGCCTGGATGAACACGGCGCGATCGATGTGCCACGCGCCCAGGCGCTGCTGGCAGCCTATGCGGCGCTGCGGCCGTTCACCGCGGCCGAAGCCGAGCTGTGGCCGGAGATGCTGCGGGTAGGCTGCGTGCGCTTCTGGCTGTCGCGCCTGATTGCAGCGGAATCGTTTGCCGGAATGGACGTGATGATCCACGACCCGAGCGAGTTCGAAGTGCGCCTGGCGCAGCGCCAGCAGGTGGCTTTGCACCTGCCGTTTGCCCTCTAGTCCAACTTCTGCTTCTTCGCGGGCATGCCCGCTCCCACAGGGATAACACAAACCTCAAGGTTGTCGTTGTACCTGTGGGAGCGGGCGTGCCCGCGAAGAGGCCGGCACAGCCTTACAGCCCCCGGCAATTTATGCTGCGGCGCTGAAATCCCGGGGCGGCTGCGTAGCCCTTTCGCGACACAAGGCCGCTCCTACAACGGACGTGCGCTGCTTCAGGCTTTTCTGATTTTGTCTCGAATGGTTGTCCGGTTTCAGGATTGGGAAATATCCTACGAGCCGCGCCCCCTGCCATCACCTTCTCAGAGGGAACCAGTGCCTCTAGGCTTCATCCATCGCCGAATAACTTGGCGATCGGGTGTGGTAGCCCGGATGCATTTGTTCCATGACAGTCTATGGCGGCTGTGCGTGGGAGGCTTTCGAGCCCGCCTGGATTGGAAAATGCCCGGGTCTACCACCTCGCGTACAGTCGCCACCCATTCACGTGGTAGTGATGGTTGGTGACAATGAGGAGCATTTTCCAATGGCTAAGAAAATCGTCCCCGATCCACCTTTACCCTGCACCTCCACCCGCCCCTTTGGCCGCTGCGATGCTGGCCACGAACCACTGTTCACCGTAAACCCGAACATTTCTGCCGAGGATGCCTTGGTTCACGTAGCCCTGTACCTGCGTGGCGCCTATGAAACGGGCTCCAAAGCCTTGGAGTACCTGCGCGAAGAAGGCCGTGGCATGTATTGGTCTAGCCTGCATTCCATTGAATTGGCGGAGGGGTTGGTGGAGGCGATACTCGATGGGATCGAGTCGTCGCCTGAACCGCAGAAGAAGGTATGAGGCTGGTGGTGTTTGGCGGGGGATTGGGTGAGGGCTGACAGGTGCCCGCCTTGAGGTTTACAGCGCCTGTGAGATCGAGCGCCGCCCGCGCGGCGCTTCGCGGGACAAGCCCGCTCCCACATCTGTTTCGGGCCAGTCACTCCTGTGAAGCCACCTCTGTCCGCCTTGTGTGTTCCATTCGATATCGAAGGGTACGCCACTGCATCTCATCAATCTCCAGCCATACACCAAGGCTGCAAACCTGGCGCAGGAGTAATTGGCCCAAAACAGATGTGGGAGCGGGCTTGTCCCGCGAAGCGCCGCGCGGGCGGCGCTCGATCTCACAGGCGCTGGAACCCTCAAGGCAAGCACCTGGTCGCCCTGATGCAATCTCCTGCAAGGCCCGGCTTACAGCTGCTCCAGGCACCCAACCAGGTCGCTGCCCAGTTTCTCCAGCAAGCGCTCATAGCCTTTGCCATCCACCAGGTCGGTACCGCCCAGGGCATCCAGCTCGGCCAGGCGCACCGGCAGCCCTGCTGTCAGGGTCTCGGCCAGCCGCGGCCGCAGCGGTGGTTCGCTGAACACACAGGTCTTGCCCACTTCCTGCAGGCGCTTGCGCATGGCCGCCACATGCTGTGCACCCGGCTGCACCTCGGACGCCACGCTGAACACCCCGGTATGCTTCAGGCCATACTCGGCCTCGAAATAATCGAACGCTTCGTGGAACACGAAGTACGGCTTGCCGGCAATCCCGGCCACCCGCGCCTTGATCCGCCCATCCAGTGCGTCCAGGCGTTCGTCGAAGGCCTTCAGGTTACTCTGATAGCGCGCCGCATTGGCCGGGTCGACCTGCGCCAAATCTTCCGCCATTTTCGCGGCAATTACCCGCGCGTTGACCGACGATAGCCACAGGTGCGCGTCCAAACTGCCCGGACGGTGGTCGTGGTCATGGTCGTCGTGGTCTTCTTCCTCATGGGAATGGCTGTCCTCGCCAAAGTGTCGCAGCTTCATGCCTGGTAGCTCCTGCACAGCCACCGTGGGCTTGCTGCGATTGCCCAGTACCCGCGGCAGGAAGCCTTCCATGTCCGGGCCGATCCAGTACAGCAGGTCGGCATCACCCACTCGCCGAACGTCGGACGGGCGCAGTGCATAGTGATGCGGCGAAGCGCCCGGCGGCAGCAATACCTCAGGGCTGCCAACACCGTCCTGCACGGCGGCGGCAATCTGCTGCAAAGGTTTGATACTGGTCAGCACGCGCACGTCAGCCTGGGCGGAAAATGCGATGAAAGCGACAAAAAGGACTAGGAATCGGGACACGGTGAATACTCGAGTCGTCAGAAACAGGTAACATAATAACGTCTCCGTCCAGAACCGTCGCTGCCCATGTCTATCACGCCACTGGCCAATCGTCCTCACGATCACTCCCATTGCGTACACAGCGCACTGGCTGAAGCCGACGCCTTGTGCACCCGCCAGGGCCTGCGCCTGACCGCGCTGCGCCGTCGCGTGCTGGAACTGGTGTGGCAAAGCCACAAGCCGCTGGGTGCCTACGACATCCTCGCCGTGCTCAGCGAGCAGGACGGCCGCCGGGCTGCGCCACCCACGGTGTACCGCGCGCTGGATTTCCTGCTGGAAAACGGCCTGGTGCACCGTATCGCCTCGCTCAACGCCTTCATCGGCTGCAGCCATCCGGAACACCTGCACCAAGGCCAGTTCCTGATTTGCCGGGCCTGCCATGTGGCCATCGAACTGGAACAGGACAGCATCAGCGAAGCCATCATCAGCAGCGCCAAGGGCGTGGGCTTCACAGTCGAGACCCAGACTGTGGAAGTGGTCGGCCTGTGCAGCAATTGCCGGAGCGCGGCATGAGCGATGCACTGATCCGCCTGGAGCAGGTCGGCGTCACCTTCGGCGGCGAGGCGGTGCTCGACAGCATCGACCTGTCGGTCGCACCTGGCCAGATCGTCACCCTGATCGGCCCGAACGGGGCGGGCAAGACCACTCTGGTGCGCGCCGTGCTCGGCCTGCTCAAGCCGCACCGCGGCAAGGTATGGCGCAAGCCGAAGCTGCGCATTGGCTACATGCCGCAAAAAATCCAGGTCGATGCCACGCTGCCGCTGTCAGTCCTGCGCTTCTTGCGCCTGGTGCCCGGTGTAGACCGTGCGGCAGCCTTGTCGGCTTTGCAGGAAGTGGGCGCCGAGCAGGTTATCGACAGCCCGATCCAGACCATTTCCGGCGGTGAGATGCAGCGCGTGCTGCTGGCCCGCGCCCTGCTGCGCGAACCTCAGTTGCTGGTGCTCGACGAGCCGGTGCAGGGCGTCGACGTGGTCGGCCAGACCGAGTTGTACAACCTCATTACCCGCCTGCGCGACCGCCACGGCTGTGGCGTGCTGATGGTTTCCCACGATCTGCACCTGGTGATGAGCGCCACCGACCAGGTGGTGTGCCTGAACCGCCACGTGTGCTGCTCGGGCCACCCGGAGCAGGTCAGCGGCGACCCGGCATTCGTCGAGCTGTTCGGCCAGAACGCCGCACCCAGCCTGGCCATCTACCACCACCATCACGACCACAGCCACGACCTGCACGGCTCGGTGGTCGCCCCTGGCACCCATGTTCACGGAGCGCACTGCAAGCATGGCTGATTTTCTTCTCTACGCCCTGCTTGCCGGTTTGTCCCTGGCGCTGGTGGCCGGCCCACTAGGCTCCTTCGTGGTGTGGCGGCGCATGGCCTATTTTGGCGACACCCTGTCTCACGCCGCCCTGCTCGGCGTAGCCTTGGGCTTTGCTCTGGACGTCAGCCCGGCGCTGGCGGTAACCGCGGGCTGCCTGCTGCTGGCGATCTTGCTGGTGACCTTGCAGCAACGCCAACCGCTGGCTTCCGACACCCTGCTCGGCATCCTCGCCCCCAGCACCTTGTCGCTGGGCCTGGTGGCGCTGAGCTTCATGCACGACGTGCGCATCGACCTGATGGCGTACCTGTTCGGCGACCTGCTGGCCATCAGCACCACCGACCTGGCCTGGATCCTCGGCGGCAGCGCGCTGGTCCTGCTGCTGCTCGCTGTGCTGTGGCGGCCGTTGCTGGCGGTCACCGTGCACGAAGAGCTGGCCATGGTAGAAGGCCTGCCGGTGGCCGGCCTGCGCCTGGCGCTGATGCTGCTGATCGCGGTGGTGATTGCCGTGGCCATGAAGATCGTCGGCGTGCTGTTGATCACCTCGCTGCTGATCATCCCTGCTGCTGCGGCGCAGCGTCACGCCCGCTCTCCCGAACAGATGGCACTGGGGGCCAGCCTTCTGGGCGTGGCGGCGGTATGCGGTGGTCTGGCCATGTCCTGGTTCAAGGACACCCCCGCCGGCCCGTCGATCGTGGTCTGCGCGGCGGTGCTATTCTTGCTGAGCCTGGCCTTGCCAAAACGCTGAAGAACAGGGCGCGTACAGGCGCGCCCTGCAACCTTTTCGCACGTAAAGGGTCTGTAAGACTTGTTTTCGAGCGTGCGCACCTGGGTGTAGACTTGCTCGCTTTTTGCGCAAATAGAGAGTCGCAGGAATGAAGCCGTTCGCCTCCCGTTATCTGCTTGTTGCCGCGTTTTCCCTGTTCCTGGCTGCGTGCTCCAGCGCACCGGTCGAACAGGCCACCGCACCTGCCCAAGCCGATGCCTGGCAGCAGTTGCAACAGAACATCGCCAGCAACGAGCTGGCCACCGCCGAAGACCAGCTGGCCGCCCTGCAGGCCCAGGCGCCCGATGACGCGCGTCTGGAGCAATATCAGCGCCAGCTCGCCGAAGCCTACCTGCAACGCAGCCAGATCTTCCTGCAGAAGGGTGATGTGAACGCTGCCGCAACCGCTCTGGCCCGTGCCCGCGCGCTGATGCCGCAGGCCCCGGCGGTGACAGGTGGCGACGCCGTGACCCAGGCCCGCAAGGCCGATCTGGAGAAGGCTGAAGCGGCGTTGAAAGCAGCCGAGGCCAAGCCGAAGGCGCGCATCATCGACCCGGCCGCACCGAGCACCGTCGTGGCCTTGAAGACCACCGACAGCCGCGCCATGCGTCGCCAGCTGGATGACATTGCCGCCGATGTTGTGAGCTATCAATGTGACGTGGTGTTTCAGGTGCCGCGCACAGAGGATGCGCCTTGGCTGAAGACCTTGCTGGAGAAACGCGTGCGCAAGATCGACAGCGGGTTCGAGCTGAAGCAGAAGCACGAGATTCAGCGGTCATTGCCGGCGCAGGTGGTTCTGGTTCCGCATCAGCGTTAAGAATCTGGGGGCGCTACGCGCCCCTTTCGCGACACAAGGCCGCTCCTACAAGGGAATGCGATCTCCTGTAGGAGCGGCCTTGTGTCGCGATGGGCTGCAAAGCAGCCCCCTTAGGCCGGCACAGCCTCCGCAGCCGCCTCCCGCTCCCACACCCGATGCCCCTCTACTGCTTTGACAAAGGCATCCACGGTCTTCTGGTTATCCCCCTGCAGCAACCCCTTGTCCTCCTTGAGCCCCAGGCTGCCCACCAGCTCCTTGGTCAACACCATCGCCTTCAGGTGCTTGTAGCCTTCCAGCAGGAAGTGCTTGGCCAAACCGCTGGCCGCCAGTGCATCGGTCGAAGCCTTGCCTGCAGGCACGACAATCCCATCGAACATGATCGATGGCATCCCCTCCATCGAAGCATCCACCGGCATCTGCTTGCCGTCTGCGGCCTTCACCGGTGCCGAGGTCGGCCCGAGCAGCATCGGCCGGGCACTGTGCGCTTCCAGGGCCTTGACTAGCTTGTCCACGCTGGCAGCGTCTACGCCATCTGCCACCAACACGGCAATCTTGCGCCCCTTGATGCCAACCGAACCCGGGTGGTTCATCTGGCTCAGGGCAGGCGACCGCGCAAGCTGGCTACCCTTCACTTGCACCGTGCCCGCGCTCGGCGCAGGCAAGCCCAGGTTGGCAGCCACTGCAGCCGCCAGCTTCAGGTCGATATTGGCGAGAATTTCATTCACTTCCCGAGCAGGAATCGTCTTCCGTTCCACTTTGCCCAGTTCAAAGCTGTAGGCCTTGATGATGTGCTGCTGCTCGGTCGGGCTCATGCTCTGGAAGAACAACCGTGCCTGCGAGAAGTGATCGCTGAACGACTCGCTGCGCTGGCGGATCTTGTGCGCATCGATACGCTCCTGGTAACTCTCGAAACCGCCATCCTGCGCGGCAGGTGGCGTTTCCTTCGGCCAGCCGCCGTCGATGGAATTGGGTTCGTAGGATGCGCGGCCCCTGTGCACCACATGCTGATGCAGGGCGTCGCGCTGGTTGTTGTGGTTGGGAGCGACGGGGCGGTTTACCGGTATCTGGTGGAAGTTGGGCCCGCCCAGGCGGCTAAGTTGGGTATCGGTATAGGAGAACAGGCGCCCCTGCAGCAACGGGTCGTTGGTAAAGTCGATGCCAGGCACGATATGGGCCGGGCAGAACGCCACCTGTTCCACTTCGGCAAAGAAGTTGTCCGGGTTTCGGTTCAGGACCATCTTGCCCAAGGGGGTAACCGGCACCAGCTCTTCCGGGATTATCTTGGTCGGGTCCAGCAGGTCGAAGTCGAACTTGTGCTCGTCGGCTTCCGGCACGACCTGCACGCCCAGTTCCCATTCCGGGTAATCGCCCGTCTCGATAGCCTCCCACAAGTCGCGACGCTGGAAGTCGGTGTCCTTGCCTGCCAGCTTCTGTGCTTCGTCCCATAGCAGGGAATGCACGCCCTGGCGCGGTTTCCAGTGGAACTTGACGAAGCTGGCCACGCCTTGGGCGTTTATCAGGCGGAAGGTATGCACTCCGAAACCTTCCATCATTCGCAAGCTGCGCGGGATCGCACGGTCCGACATCGCCCACATGACCATATGGGCCGACTCCGGCACCAGCGAGACGAAATCCCAAAAGGTGTCATGGGCCGAGGCGCCAGTCGGGATTTCGTTGTGCGGCTCCGGCTTTACGGCGTGGACGAAATCCGGGAATTTGATCGCATCCTGGATGAAGAACACCGGCATATTGTTGCCCACCAGGTCGAAGTTGCCTTCGTCGGTGTAGAACTTGACCGCAAAACCCCTCACGTCACGCACAGTGTCGGCTGAGCCGCGTGGGCCTTGTACCGTGGAAAATCGCACGAAAACTGGCGTGACTTTCTCCGGGTCCTGCAGGAAGCCTGCCTTGGTCAACTCGGCGTGGTTGCCATAGCTCTGGAAATAACCATGCGCTCCCGTCCCTCGCGCATGCACAATGCGCTCCGGGATACGCTCGTGGTCAAAGTGCGTGATCTTCTCGCGCATGATGAAATCTTCGAGCAGAGAGGGTCCGCGGTCACCGGCCTTCAGCGTGTTCTGGTTATCAGCGATGCGCACCCCCTGATTGGTACGCAGCGCACGGCCTGTGGCATCGCTGCGGTCAGCCTCCAGGCTCTGCAACTTGGCGTTGGTATTGGCCCGGTCCGGGGTCTGGGTGCCGGCGGCCTCGCTGTGCTTTGGCGCATCCGTGTTTTTGCTGGGCATGGTCGGCTCTCCTCATCAGTCTGCAGGCGTGCCCGTTCGGGCTTGTTCAGGTAGTGACCGGAGCGCTTTGCCGAGCGTTCAATCAGAATTACCGGTTGTCGCGATATGCCCGAAGGATTGGTGCATTACGAAATAAATGCTAAGAACAGCTATGGGAAAAGGCTAAAATGCGCGACCCCAGCTAACAGCTGACCCAAATTCCATGCGCCCCACAAGGTTCGCTACGTGATCGAGTTCCAACAGGTACATAAGACCTACCGCGTCGCCGGTAGGGAAATCCCCGCACTGAATCCGACCAGCCTGACTATCGAAGATGGCCAGGTGTTCGGCCTGATCGGCCATTCCGGCGCCGGCAAAAGCACCATGCTGCGCCTGATCAACCGCCTGGAAGAGCCCTCCGGCGGCAAGATCATCGTCGATGGCGAAGACGTTACCGCGTTCAACGCCAGCCAGCTGCGCGGCTTCCGCCAGCAGGTCGGGATGATTTTCCAGCACTTCAACCTGCTGGCCTCCAAGACCGTCGCCGACAACGTCGCCCTGCCACTGACCCTGGCCGGCGAGCTGTCGCGCAACGAAATCGACAAGCGCGTGACCGAGCTGCTGGCCCGTGTCGGCCTTTCCGACCACGCCAGAAAGTACCCGGCACAGCTGTCTGGCGGCCAGAAGCAGCGCGTCGGCATCGCCCGCGCCCTGTCCACCAACCCGAAGATCCTGCTGTGCGACGAGGCCACCAGCGCCCTCGACCCACAAACCACGGCCTCGGTCCTGCAATTGCTGGCGGAAATCAACCGTGAGCTGAAACTGACCATCGTGCTGATTACCCACGAAATGGATGTAATCCGCCGGGTCTGCGACCGCGTGGCAGTGATGGACGCGGGCCAGATCGTCGAGCAAGGCTCGGTGGCCGAGGTGTTCCTGCACCCGCAGCACCCCACCACCAAGCGTTTCGTCCAGGAAGACGAGCAGATCGACGAAGGCGAGCAGCGTGACGACTTTGCCCACGTGCCGGGCCGCATCGTGCGCCTGACCTTCCAGGGCGACGCCACTTACGCGCCCCTGCTGGGCACCGTGGCCCGCGAAACCGGTGTGGACTACAGCATCCTCGCCGGGCGTATCGACCGCATCAAGGATGTCCCCTATGGCCAGCTCACCCTCGCCCTGATCGGCGGTGACATGGAAGCGGCGTTCGCCCGCTTCAAGGCAGCTGACGTACATATGGAGGTACTGCGTTGATGGACGCCCTGAATTTCTTCGCCAACGTCGACTGGGCCGAAATCTGGCTGGCCAGCGTCGATACCATGATCATGCTGTTCGGCTCACTGTTCTTCACCGTGCTGCTCGGCCTGCCGCTGGGCGTGCTGCTGTTCCTCTGCGGGCCGAAGCAGATGTTCGAGCAGAAGGGTGTGTATGCGCTGCTGTCGCTGGTGGTCAACATCCTGCGCTCACTGCCGTTTATCATCCTGCTGATCGTGATGATCCCTATCACCGTCCTGATCACCGGCACTTCGCTGGGCGTCGCCGGTGCCATTCCGCCGCTGGTGGTGGGCGCCACGCCGTTCTTCGCGCGCCTGGTGGAAACCGCCCTGCGTGAAGTGGACCGTGGCATCATCGAAGCCACCCAGTCGATGGGCGCCACCACTCGCCAGATCATCACCAGCGCACTGCTGCCGGAGGCCCGTCCGGGCATCTTCGCGGCCATTACCGTGACCGCCATCACCTTGGTGTCTTACACCGCCATGGCCGGTGTGGTCGGTGCCGGTGGCCTGGGCGACCTGGCCATCCGCTTCGGCTACCAGCGTTTCCAGACCGACGTGATGGTCGTCACTGTTGTGCTGTTGCTGGTACTGGTTCAAGTCCTGCAGAGCGTGGGCGACAAACTGGTCGTGCATTTTTCCCGTAAGTAACCCCAATGGGGTCGGCCCGGCCGACCCGTTCGGGGGCCGTCGCGGCCCTCACAAGGAGTGATCAATGAAGAAGCTGCTTGCTGTTGTCGCCGCTGTCGCGGCCTTCTCGGCCCACGCCGAATCGCTGACTGTCGCCGCCACCCCGGTACCGCACGCCGAAATCCTCAACTTCGTCAAACCTGCATTGGCGAAAGAGGGCGTGGAGCTGAAGGTCAAGGAATTCACCGACTACATCCAGCCGAACGTGCAGGTTGCCGAAAAGCGCCTGGACGCCAACTTCTTCCAGCACCAGCCATACCTGGATGAGTTCAACAAGGCCAAGGGCACCAAGCTGGTGAGCGTTACCGGCGTGCACATCGAACCGCTGGGTGTGTACTCGGCCAAGATCAAGAAGCTGGACGAACTGTCCTCCGGCGCCACCGTGGTCATCCCCAACGACGCCACCAACGGCGGCCGCGCCCTGCTATTGCTGGACAAGGCCGGTGTGATCAAGCTCAAGGACAACAAGAACATCCTGTCTACCGTGAAGGATGTTGCCGAGAACCCGAAAAGCCTGAAGTTCCGTGAGCTGGAAGCAGCCACCATCCCGCGTGTGCTGACTCAGGTCGATGCTGCCCTGATCAACACCAACTACGCGCTGGAAGCCAAGCTGAACCCGGAGAAAGACGCCCTGGCCATCGAAGGCAGCGACTCGCCGTACGTGAACATCCTGGTTGCCCGCCCGGACAACAAGGACTCGGACGCGATGAAAAAGCTGGCCGCTGCACTGCACTCGCCTGAGGTGAAGCAGTTCATCAACGAGAAATACAAAGGCGCTGTGGTTCCGGCGTTCTAAGCCCACATCGCGCTGGATTCTTCGCGGGTAAACCCGCTCCCACAGGGATAGCGCAAGGCTCACGGCCTACGCTGCACCTGTGGGAGCGGGTTTACCCGCGAAGCTTTTGGGGCTGACTCAATCCCGCTTCACAAGCCCGGGCAACTGCGCCACCAGCTTCTGGTTGTTGAACGGCGCCCGAATGAACCCGCGCTGACGCCCATCCGGCCCCACAACCGCCAGGTTGCCGCTGTGATCCACGGTATACCCCGGCTTGCTGGTATCGGCCGGAATAAAAGGGATGCTCAAGGCATTGGCCAGCTTCTGGGTATCCTCGATCGACCCCGCCACCCCGACAAAATCCTTGTCGAAATAACCCAGGTACTGCTTCAGCTGATTCGGCGTGTCGCGGTTCGGGTCTACGCTCACCAGCACCACCTGCAGCCGGTCGACGGCCTCCTTGGGCAGCTCGCTCTTCACCTGGCGCAGTTGGGCCAGGGTGGTCGGGCAAATGTCCGGGCAGTAGGTGTAGCCGAAGAACAGCAACGACCATTTGCCCTTCAGGTCATCCAGTTGCACCGGCTGGCCGTCCTGGTTGGTCATGGTCACGTCGGCCACGGTACGGCTCTGCGGCAGCAGGATGATGCCGGCATCGATCAGCTCGGTGGGGTTCGGCTGGTCGCGGCCATTGAGCACCTTGTTGACGGTCAGGCCCAGGATCAACGCGACCAGGGCAACAAGGATGAAGACGGTTTTCTGGGTTCGGGTCATAGGTTCAGCAACAGGTAGTGGTCGAGGAGCAATGCGATGAACAGCGCGAACAGGTAGCCGACAGAGTACTTGAAGGTGCCGATCGCCGCGTGCGGCCGGCTGCCACGGTACAACACCCAGGCCCATTGCAGGAAGCGCAGGCCCAGCACCAGGGCGCTGGCCAGGTACAGCGGGCCGCTCATGTGGATGGCGTAGGGCAGCAGGCTTACCGCCAGCAATACCAAGGTGTACAGCAGGATATGTAGCTTGGTGTAGCGCTCGCCGTGGGTCACCGGCAGCATCGGGATATCGGCCTTGGCGTATTCCTCCTTGCGGTGGATGGCCAAGGCCCAGAAGTGGGGTGGGGTCCAGGCGAAGATGATCAGCACCAGCAGCAGAGGCTCGGCGCTGACATGGCCGCTGGCCGCCACCCAGCCCAGCAACGGCGGGGCCGCGCCAGCCAGGCCACCGATGACGATGTTCTGCGGCGTGGCACGCTTGAGAAAGCCGGTGTAGATCACCGCATAGCCGAGCAGGGAAACCAGTGTCAGCCAGGCGGTGAGGGCGTTGGTAAACACCAGCAGCAGGGCCATGCCCAGCAGCGCCAGCGCCAGGGCGAACAGCAGTGCCGGCAGCGGCTCGACCCGGCCCTGGGCCAGGGGCCGCTTGCGGGTACGCGCCATCAGTGCGTCGATGCGTCGGTCCACCACATGGTTGACCACCGCCGCGCCGCCTGCGCACAAGCCAATGCCCAGGTTGCCGAACAGCAGCACGCTCCAGCTGACACCCGCACGGGTGGCAAGGAACATGCCCGCCAGCGAGGTAATCAGCATCAGCACCACTACCTTGGGCTTGGTCAGCTCCAGGTAATCACGCCATCTGGCCCGCCGTGCGCTCAGAAGCGTCGCCACGAATCATTCCTCATGTGGTGGGAGATGCTTACGCCAGCGACAGGCCGCAGGCGCCAGCCATGGCCGACAGCCACACGAACCTTGTCGACCACACGGATGCGATAGTTCACCAGCACCATGCTCAGCAGCAACAGCGCCCCACCAGCGTTATGCGCCACGGCCACAGCCAGCGGCAGGTGCAGCAGCACATTGCTGATACCCAGGCCGACTTGCACCACCAGGGCCAGCAGCACCAACCGTGCCAAGCCAGGTAGGCCGCAGCGGCGCAGCTTCCAGCTGAGCATCAGCAGTACGCAGGTCACCAGCAATGCGCCCAGGCGGTGGCTGATGTGGATGGCCGTGCGCGCGTCACTGTCCAGCTGCCCGCCCAGATAGTTGGGCCCCACGTGCTGGGTCAGGTGGAAACCGTTGCTGAAGTCCGCCGCCGGCCACCACTGGCCATGGCAGGTGGGCAGGTCGATACAGGCGACGGCCGCGTAGTTGGCACTGACCCAGCCTCCCAGGGCGATCTGGCCGATCACCACCAGCAAGGCCAGCGCGGCGATCCGGCGCAAGCTCAATGGCAGTTTTGGCAAGGGCGCAAACGCCCGGGACAGACGCAGGGACAACAGGAACAACAAGCTCAGGGTAGTGAAGCCACCGAGTAGATGCGCAGTGACCACCTGCGGCCACAGCTTGAGGGTGACTGTCCACATGCCGAAGGCTGCCTGGGCGAGCACCACGCCCAGCAACAGCAAGGGCAGACGGTAAGGCTGGCCATCGCGGGCATGCCGGCGCAGCGCCTGCAAGGCGAGCAGGGCGATCACCATCGCCAGGGTGCCGGCGAAGTAACGATGGACCATCTCGGCCCAGCCTTTGGCGGCTTCCACCGGGTGCTCGGGGAAATGCAGCTCGGCATGGGCCAGCTGCGCTTCGCTCTTGGGCACGCTGATGAAGCCGTAGCAACCCGGCCAGTCCGGGCAGCCGAGGCCGGCGTGAGTCAGACGGGTATAGGCACCGAGCAGGACGACCAGCAGTGCCAGCAGGGTGGCGAACACAGCAAGGCGGAATCCGGGTCTGGCCATGGCAGGCTCCTAGCCGATGTTGGACAGCTTGAGCAGGTGGCGCAGGTCGTCCAGCACATGCTTGCCATTGACCTTGGCGTCGTAGCGCAGCACCAGGTTGCCGTGCGGGTCGACGATCCACAACTGCGGGCCGGCCTCGCCGACCTTTTGCAGGTAGCGTTGCGCATCCAGCGGGTAACGCTGCAACTGTGGGTATTCGCGGCCGAGCAACGCCTGGTAGTCGGCACTTACTGGATGGGCGGTCGCCAGCGCATGGCTGGCACGGCTGGCATCGCGGCCCAGGCCGACCTGGATCTGCCGGGCCAGGTACACCAGCCGCTGGCAATCATCGGCACAGGCCTCGGGTGCGCTCACAAGCAGTTGCCAGCGCTCGTCCTGGCCCGCCACGCCGAGATCGGAAAGGCTTTCACCGTTGCCGATCATGGCGCCGTGGTAACTGCGGCCCTCCGGCACCCAGAACTTGAGCTTGTACATGCTGGTGGCCAGAATCATCGGCCCGAGCACCACCAGCAGTATCAGCAGCAGCTGCAAACGCCCGCGGGCTCTGGGTTTGCTACGTTCAGGCACTTCCAGTGGAGTGGCGGTGGCCATGGCTTTTCTCCTTGTTGTGGTGCCAGCCGAAGTAGAGGTAGAGCAGTACCAAAGCGGTTGCCAGGGCAAACCACTGCACGGCGTAGCCCAGGTGTTTTTCCGGGCTCATGGCAACGACCGGCCAGTCAAGGCGATAGGTCGCCGGGCCGGGCTCCAGGCGCAACTCATGGGCGAAGCCTTCGCGATCGAGCTGTTGCCATAGCTGCATGGCATCCACGGCGGTCAGCAGGTGTGGCCACTGGCCGCCTGCAGGGTCGGGATGCAGCTGGAACGTGCTGCCAGGCGCGACATATACCGAAGCGTCCAGCGCCAACGCCTGGGCAGGGGTATCGAAATGCACCGGCACGCGGCGGTCCGGCCAGGGCAGCCAGCCGCGGTTGACCAGCAACCACAAGCCGCTAGCCTGGTCATGGAAAGGTTGCAGCAGCTCGACGCCGGCCTGGCCGTCGCGCATGCGGTTGTCCAGCAGCAGGCTGTGCTCGTCGTCGAAGCGGCCATAGAGGTGCACGCGGCGGAAGGCATTGTCCTGGCTCGCTGTCAGCTGGGCCGTGGCCACTGGCGCTTCGACCCGCCGCTCGGCATAGGCGGCCAGCAGCACGCGCTTTTCCTCGGCACGGCCGAGTTGCCAGCAGCCAAGCGCGATCAGCCCCGGCAGCAGCGCAAGCACCACCAAGGTTGGTACCCAGCCCGGACGAAACGGCCTCATCGGAGCCTCGTCGGGCTGATCGCTATACTTATCCACATCACCGCATCCCCCCGGAGTATCGCCATGCTCAAGGCCGCGATTGTCCTGATGCTGTTGGCCACGATTGCCAGCCTGTTCAGTGGCCTGGTGTTTCTGGTCAAGGACGATGAAAACTCGACCCGTTTGCTGAAAGCGCTGACCGTGCGGGTGACCCTGGCGGCCCTCACCATAGGCCTGGTGGCATGGGGCTTCATCAGCGGTCAGCTGGTCTCGCACGCTCCCTTCTGAAGTTCTCACCTACCCCTGTGAGAGCGGATTCTTTTGTCACAGCACATAGACAAAGATGAACAAACCCACCCACACCACATCGACGAAGTGCCAGTACCAACTGGCCGCCTCGAAACCAAAGTGTTTCTCCGGGTTGAAGTGCCCACGCAAGATGCGCACGAACATCACGATCAGGATGATGGTGCCCAAGGTCACGTGGGCGCCGTGGAAGCCGGTGAGCATGAAGAACGTCGCGCCATAGATCCCCGACCCCAGCGTCAGCCCCAGCTTGGTATAGGCCTCGTGGTACTCGTAGGCCTGCAACGCGATGAAGCTGGCGCCCAGGATGATGGTCAGCGCCATCCAGAATTTCAGCGGGCCACGGTGGTCACGGCGCAGGGCATGGTGGGCGATGGTAATGGTCACGCTGGAGCTGACCAGCAAGATGGTGTTGATCAGCGGCAGGTGCCACGGGTCGATCACTTCCTTGGGCGGCGGGAACAGTTTCGGGTCGGGCGTGTGCAGCAGCGGCCAGGTGAACTCGAAGGTCGGCCACAACATGTGCGCAACACCCTTGGCCCCTTCACCGCCCAGCCACGGCCCGGCCAGCACACGCACGTAGAACAGCGCACCGAAGAAGGCCAGGAAGAACATCACCTCGGAGAAGATGAACCAGCTCATGCCCCAGCGGAACGAGCGGTCCAGTTGCGGGCTGTACAGTCCCGCGCGGCTCTCCCGCACCACCGAACCAAACCAGCCGAACAGCATGTAGGCCAGGAACAACGCGCCGATGAAGAAGATCAGCGGCCCGTGCGACTCAGGGTGGCCAGCCTTCATGTCGTTGAACCAGGTGCCTAGGCCGAACACCGTGATGAACATGCCGATGGTGGCGATGATCGGCCACTTGCTCTGCGCCGGAACGTAGTAGTGCTCATGACTTGCCATTGCTGTTCTCCTTCCCTTAACGGGCGCCTTGGACGCCCTGAGCCGCGACATGCGCGACCGGCGGGTGGCGAGCGGTGATGTCGAACAAGGTATAGGCCAGTGTCAGGTGCTTGACGCTGGCCGGCAGGTCGCGGTCGACGATGAAGCGCACCGGCATCTCGATGCGTTCGCCGGGCTGCAGCACCTGCTGGGTGAAGCAGAAGCACTCGGTCTTGTGGAAGTATGCTGCCGCCTCGGCCGGAGTGATGCTGGGGATGGCTTGCGCACTCATCGGCCGGTCGGTCGGGTTGTGGGCGATGAAGATCATCTGGTTCACCGCCCCTGGGTTGACCTCCAGCTGGTCGGCGGTGGAGTAGAAATCCCAGACCATGTCGCTGGCATTGGTCGACATGAACTGCACCCGCACCGAACGCGTCGGGTCGCTGACCTGGCTGCCTGCGTACTGCCCGCCAGTCTTGCCGTTGATGCCGAAAGCCTTGCACATCACGTCGTAGATAGGCACCAGGGCAAAGCCGAAGGCGAACATCACCACCGTCAGCATCAGCAGGCGCAACACCAGGCGTTTTAGCGAAAGGCCGTTCATGGCACGGTTCCTATTTCACTTCCGGTGGTGTCTGGAAAGTGTGATAAGGCGCAGGCGAAGGGATCGACCACTCCAGGCCCTCGGCGCCATCCCAAGGCTTGGCCGGTGCCGGCACGCCGCCACGGATGCACTTGATGACAATGAACAGGAAGAAGATCTGCGTGGCACCGAACATGAACGCGCCGATCGACGACACCATGTTGAAGTCGGCGAACTGCAGGTTGTAGTCGGGGATCCGCCGTGGCATGCCGGCCAGCCCCACGAAGTGCATGGGGAAGAAGGCCATGTTCATGCCGACGAACGATAGCCAGAAGTGCAGCTTGCCAAGGGTTTCGTCGTACATGTGGCCAGTCCATTTCGGTAGCCAGTAATAGGCCGAGGCGAAGATGCCGAAGATCGCCCCGGGCACCAGCACATAGTGGAAGTGCGCCACCACGAAGTAGGTATCGTGGTACTGGAAGTCCGCCGGGGCGATCGCCAGCATTAGCCCGCTAAAACCGCCGATGGTGAACAGGATGACGAAAGCGATGGCGAACAGCATCGGCGTCTCGAAGGTCAGCGAACCTTCCCACATGGTGCTGACCCAGTTGAACACCTTCACCCCGGTAGGCACGGCGATCAGCATGGTGGCGTACATGAAGAACAGCTCGCCGACCACCGGGATACCGACCACGAACATGTGGTGGGCCCAGACGATGAACGAAAGGAAGGCGATGGCGCCGGTGGCGTACACCATTGAGGTGTAGCCGAACAGCGGCTTGCGCGAGAACGCAGGGATGATCGAGCTGACCGCGCCGAAGGCCGGCAGGATCATGATGTACACCTCGGGATGGCCGAAGAACCAGAACACGTGCTGGAACAGCACCGGGTCACCACCGCCGGCGGCACTGAAGAAGCTGGTGCCGAAGTGGATGTCCATCAGCATCATGGTCACCACACCGGCCAGCACCGGCATTACCGCAATCAGCAGGAACGCAGTAATCAGCCAGGTCCAGACGAACAGCGGCATCTTCATCAGCGTCATGCCCGGGGCGCGCAGGTTGAGTATGGTTGCGATCACGTTGATCGCCCCCATGATCGAACTGATACCCATCAGGTGAATGGCAAAGATGAAGAAGGTGACGCTGGCGGGCGCGTAGGTGGTGGATAGCGGGGCGTAGAAGGTCCAGCCGAAGTTGGGCCCGCCGCCCGGGCTGAACAGGGTCGAGACCAGCAGCAGGAAAGCCGCCGGCAGCAGCCAGAAGCTGAAGTTGTTCATGCGCGGCAGGGCCATGTCGGGCGCGCCGATCATCAGCGGGATCATCCAGTTGGCCAGGCCAACGAAGGCCGGCATCACCGCGCCGAACACCATGATCAGGCCGTGCATGGTGGTCATCTGGTTGAAGAACTCCGGCTGGACGATCTGCAGGCCGGGCTGGAACAGCTCGGCGCGGATCACCATGGCGAACGAGCCGCCGAGCAGGAACATGATGAAGCTGAACCACAGGTACATCGTGCCGATGTCCTTGTGGTTGGTGGTCAGCACCCAGCGCATCAGGCCCTTGGCCGGGCCATGCGCATGCTCATGGCCTTGGGCGTGGTCGTCGATCACTGCACTCATGTCCTGTCTCCTGCAATCCATTGATTGCCGCGAGTAACCCGGTTCATTGCGCTTCTGCCTGTTTCAGCGCCAGCACGTCCTTCGGCGTGACCATGTCACCCTTGTTGTTGCCCCAGGCGTTGCGCTCGTAGGTGACCACGGCGGCGATGTCGACTTCCGAGAGCTGCTTGCCGAACGCGGCCATGGCGGTGCCAGGCTTGCCGTGGAAGACGATGCCCAGGTGGGCTTCCTTCGGCCCGGTGGCGATCTTCGAGCCCTTGAGCGCCGGGAACATCGGTGGCAGGCCCTGGCCTTCGGCCTGGTGACAGGCCACGCAGGTGGTGTGGTAGACCTTGTCACCACGTTCCACCAGTTCTTCCAGGGTCCATTCCTTGCTGGTCAGCTCCTTGAGCTTGGCAGCTTCAGCCTTGCGCTCGCCCAGCCAGGTGTCGTAGTCGGCCTTGGACTTGACCTCGACCACCACCGGCATGAAGCCGTGGTCCTTGCCGCACAGCTCGGTGCACTGACCGCGGTAGATGCCGGGCTTCTCGATACGGGTCCAGGCTTCGTTGACGAAGCCTGGGATGGCATCACGCTTGACCGCGAAGGCCGGCACCCACCAGGAGTGGATGACGTCCGCAGCGGTCACCAGGAAGCGCACCTTGGCGCCCACAGGCAGCACCAGCGGCTGGTCGACTTCGAGCAGGTAGTGCTCGTCCTTGGCTGCCTTGTTGTGAATCTGCTCGGTCGGGGTAGCCAGGTTGCTGAAAAACTCCACATCCTGGCCCAGGTACTTGTAATGCCACTTCCACTGGTAGCCGGTAACCTGGATATCGATGTCCGACTCGCTGGTATCGTAGATATCGATCAGGGTCTTGGTGGCCGGGATGGCCATGGCCACCAGGATCAGGAAGGGGACCACGGTCCAGAGGATTTCCACCCAGGTGTGTTCGTGGAAATGCGCAGCCTGCTGGCCGGTGGAACGTCGGTGGATGACCATGGACCAGAACATCGCGCCAAAGACAACTACGCCGATGATCACGCAGATCCAGAAGATGGTCATGTGCAGGTCGAAGACGGCGTTGGAGACTTCCGTCGCCCCCGGGTGCATGTTCACGGTCCAGGCGGCGTTGGCCTGACCAAAAACCGACCACAACAGGAGGCCCATCCAGACATGTGGATGTCGCATCATTGCGGGTTCCCCTTCTCGTTCTTGTAGTCCCGGAGGCGTGGCCTGCGGCAAGAGGGAACGGTGGTCAAGACTGCCTGGCTTCGACGACCGAGCCCCTGCTAAAAGCAGTCGGGCCTCATCAACGAATCACGTTCACCGGGAGTATAGACAGCGACCAATGGCACGCAACGAAGCCAGTGAAATGAACTTCATGAAATGGCTGAATGCCCTGAAAACCGCGCACTTGATAGGCTATGGCGCAATAATAGCACTTCGATATGCCTGAGCATGCACACGTTTGCGCGACTTATAACAAATGCGTCTTAGGTATTCTGTATGCCCAGCTAATTTAGTGTCTTCCGTTTGAAACGTAATGTCCCTGGAGTTGTCATGAACATCGCCGCTGTACGCGAGCAGGTAAGCCAAGCCCACCAACACGAGAGCCAGACCGGCCAATTAAAAGCGCGTCTCGAGCTGCAACTGCCCCACCTGCACCCCTCGATCCACCTGCCTGAGCAGGACGCCCAGGGTACTTTGGCGCGCTTCGTCAGCGCCTACATCGACCAGGTTCCGGAACTGCTGGAGGCCGCCCATGAGGTCGCCCGCGAGGCCGGGATCGAATCGCAGATCAAACCGGTACTGAAAATTGCCGAGGCTTACTTCCTGCAGCCGCCCAGCGTGATGCGGGGGCATGTGGGCCTGGACTGCCTGCTGGATGAGGCCTACCTGGCGCACCGCCTGGTGGAAGAGGTGAACGACCTGTATATCCGTCACTTCCAGCAGCCGCTGATCCCGGTGGACACCACCGTCGCCAACCTGATTGCCCACCAGTTGATTGGCGAGACCTTTGCCAACCAGCTGGATGAAGTGGTGCATCACTCGGTGGATGAAATGTTGAATGACGAAAGCTTCGCGGTGGAATCAGTGGAGGCCTACCGCGAGAAATTGAGCAGCCCGGAAACGGGTGCGGCGTGGAAGCGCTGGCCGTGCCTGTCGCGGCAGCTGGGTGTGGAGCTGGGCCAGCCGGCCTGACCCATTGATATAAGCTGTCCCGGCCTCTTCGCGGGTAAACCCGCTCCCACAGGTACTGCACAGGTTTTGAACCCTGTGCAGTACCTGTGGGAGCGGGTTTACCCGCGAAGAGGCCAGTTCAGGCGATACAGGCTTTCAGCTTCAGGCCCCAACCCCCGCAGTAGTCCGCATCCGCCCCTCGATCCGCCGCTTCAAGCGCCGCTGCTCGATCAGCAACCGCGACCCATTGGCCGAATTGCTGCGGCCCCAGTCCTCCAGCAACTCAAGGCACGAGTGGTCGATATAGCTCAGGTTGCCCAACGGCACATGCAGCGTGGTCCCCGCCGGCACGGTATCCAGCACCTGGGTCAGCGCCGGTACCTTGAGGAAGGTGGCCGCACCACTAAGACGCAACTCCATGTGCCCAGCCTTCTCCAGGCTGACCAGGCCGATCTTCAGCCGCGCCGCCTTGAGCGCCAGCTTCAGCAAGGTCAGGGCAAAGCCCAGCAACACGCCGGTCAGCAGGTCGGTAAAGATGATCGCCAGCGCCGTTACCGCATAGGTGAACATCGGCATGCGGCCGTAGCGGCCCAGCCCACGAAACGCCTTGAAATCCACCAGCTTGACCCCGGTGAACACCAGCACACCCGCCAGGCTCGCCACCGGAATCTGCTGCAGCACGCTGCTGAGCGCCACCACGAACGCCAGCAGCCAAAGGCCATGGAAGATCGCCGAAGCCCGGGTCTGTGCGCCGGCCTGCACGTTAGCCGAGCTACGCACGATCACCCCGGTCATCGGCAACGCGCCGAGCACCCCGCACAGCATGTTGCCAATGCCCTGGGCTGACAGCTCACGGTCGAAGTCCGAGCGCTGGCCACTGTGCATGCGGTCAACCGCTGCAGCCGACAACAAGGTTTCGGCGCTGGCGATGAAGGCCAGAGCAAACGCTGCGACCAACAGGGTAGGGTCAGCCAGTTGCATCAGGTCACCAGGGCGGATCCAGTCGATGGCCTCAGACAGGTCGGCCGGCACCTGTACGCGGTTCACCGGCAAGGCCAGCCATATGCTGATGACCGTCATTGCCGACACGCCCAGCAGGGCACCCGGGACGAAACGCAGCCGCTGCGGCCGCAGGCGCTCCCAGCCCCACATGATGGCGATGGTGCCCAGGCCAAGCGCACCGGCCATCCAGCCGGAGCCGACGTTTTCCTGTGGCAGGGCTGCCGCCAGCGTCGCCGGGAACTCCAGCAGGTTCTGCATGCCGGAAGGCTGCGGCGCGGTGTCGAACATCACATGCACCTGCGACAGCACGATTAGCACGCCAATCCCGGCCAGCATGCCGTACACCACCGCCGGCGCGGTAACCCGGAACCAGCAGCCCAGGCGCAGGCGCCCGGCCAGCAACTGCAGCAAGCCGGCCAGTAGCAGGATCGGCCCGAGCATGGCCATGCCATGCTGGCGCACCAGCTCGAACACCAGTACCGCCAGGCCAGCGGCCGGGCCACTGACCTGCAGCGGCGAACCGGCAAGGAAACCCACGACAATGCCACCGACAATACCGGTAATCAGGCCTTTGGCCGGCGGCATGCCCGAGGCGATCGCAATGCCCATGCACAGCGGCAGGGCCACCAGGAAGACCACCACCGACGCCAGCAACTCACGCGGCAGGGCCGCTTTCAACTGTGTAATGTTCACCGTGTTTCTCCTTTCTCTGTCACACAGCCATTCCCCTGGCTGTGGGCACATTTGCCCCTGACGAGCGCGCAGGCGCGGGCCGCCAGCGGGCTTGCCGGCAGGCAGTCAGGGAATTCAAGGCAGCCGAAGGCCGCGCCACACCCCTGCAGGGTGCAGCCGGCTATCAAGGTTCCAGCGGGTGGATGGGGCGCTTAGTAGCGACCTCTCGGAGTAGCGCAGGGGACCGGCTCGCCAGCAGCCAGGGGCAGGAAGCTGTCGCTGGCGGCGTCGTAGGCTTCGATCTTGCTGGTCTCGATGTCGTAGACCCAGCCATGGATGAACAGCTCACCGGCTGCCAGGCGAGAGGCTACCGAAGGGTGAGTGCGCAGGTGGTGCAGCTGGGCGATGACGTTTTCCTTGGTCAGCACCTGCATGGTTTCGTGTTCGCTGCCGCAAGAGCAGTTGTTCTCGACCACGGTGCGGGCCACTTCTGCATGGCGCAACCAGGCGGAAACGGTCGGCATCTTGGTCAGCGATTGCGGGTTGAGCACCGCACGCATGGCGCCGCAGTCAGAGTGACCGCACACGATGATGTGGTGCACACCCAGTGCCAGCACGGCGTATTCGATGGCGCTGGAAACGCCGCCGTTCATCTGGCCATAAGGCGGTACCACGTTACCGACGTTACGGGTCACGAACAGGTCGCCAGGCGAACTCTGGGTGATCAGCTCGGGGACGATGCGCGAGTCGGCGCAGGTAATGAACATGGCACGCGGGGTTTGCGCGGTGGCGAGCTTCTTGAACAGCTCTTGCTGCTCGGGAAAAACGTCATGGTGAAAACGCAGGAAGCCGTCGACGATGTGCTTCAGGGCGGCATCGGCGCTCTCCGCGGGGACCTGCGGTACGACCTTGGATGGGTCCTTGATGGGCATGATTCATCCTCTTGACGGTGTATAGGTAAATCCATTTTACCCGTGAAAGATTCTGGCTATGCAGGGATTTAGATGACACGCACGGGCCATAGATCACAGTCGGTGGAGACTGATTTCCTACGCTAGCGGGGAAAACTTAACTGAAACTTAATTCAAAGGCTCTAGAACGGGCGTTCCAGATGAAAAAGGCGGGAACTGAATAATAGCAAAAAAACATCAACTGCCAAGAGCCATTACCGCAATTACTAACTTGGATTAGTTGCACTGAGGGCTGGCCATGCGCCCTTGTAGGAGCTTAGGGTTTCAGAACAGTGTCATCTGCCCACCCGGCGGGCAAAACGCCGAGCAATCCAGCGCCTGCGCTTCTCGCCCCTCGAACTCCAGCCGCTTCATGGCCTTGGCAAAGCGCTGCGCCAGCAACTCGGCAAATACCCCTTCACCGCGCATACGCGCACCAAACCGGCTGTCATACAACTCGCCGCCCCGGCTCTGGCGGATCAGGCTCAACACATGTGCCGCCCGCTGCGGGTAATGGTCGTGCAACCACTGCTCGAACAGCGGCGCCACTTCCAGCGGCAGGCGCAACATCATGTAGGCCGCGCTCTGGGCACCAGCCTCCTTGGCGGCTTCCAGCAGACGCTCCAGTTCACTGTCGTTGATCATCGGAATGATCGGGGAACACAGTACGCCCACCGGTACACCTGCCTCACGCAGCACTCGAATGGCCCTCAAGCGTGCGCTGGGGGAGGCCGCGCGGGGCTCCATCACCCGCTTGAGATCATCGTCCAGCGTCGTCAGGCTGATCATCACACGCGCCAGACGTTGACGGGCCATTTCCGCCAACAGGTCAAGATCGCGCAATACCAGCGAACCCTTGGTCACGATGGTGACGGGGTGACGAAAACGCAGGAGCACTTCGAGCAGGCGGCGAGTCAACAACTGCTCACGTTCAATGGGCTGGTAAGGGTCGGTGTTGGAGCCCAGGTTGATAGGCGCGCACACGTACCCCGGTTTGCTCAGTTGTTGCGCGAGCACCTCGGCGGCGTTGGTCTTGGCAATCAGCTTGGTCTCGAAATCCAGGCCGGGGGAAAGGTCCCAGTAGGCATGGGAAGGGCGGGCATAGCAGTAGATGCAACCATGCTCGCAGCCACGGTAAGGGTTGATGGAGCGGTCGAAGGGCAGGTCGGGCGAGGTATTGCGGCTGATCACCGATTTGGCCGTCTCTACCCGTACCTCGGTGCCCTGGGTTTGCGGCACCTCCTGGTACCAGCCGTCATCCTCCGCCACCGAATGGCTGGGGGCAAAGCGGTTGTGCGGATTGTGCGCTGTGCCACGGCCCTTTTGCGGTGCTGGAGGAATCATGGCCTACCTCGAATACTGTATTCATGTACAGTATCGCACATACCTGATTCTTTCCAGCACCTCCGGTCAGCGCACTCTCACTTAAGGCCATGCCAACGCAGGAAGGGCAGCTGGCTTGACTGCCGGCCGAGGAACGCCTCGATGCCTTCACGTAACGGTCGCGATGCCCCTGGGGCAAGCAATGTCTCCTGCAGCGCCCGGCCTGTGGCCCGGTCCAGCAGGCCATGGGCCTCGAAGCGGGTGAACAGGTCGAAGGCGTGCACATCTGACCATAGATAGGCGTAATAGCCGGCGTCGTAGCCGTTCACCAGATGGTCGAAGGCATGCGCCGGGTGTTCGAAGTCGGCCAGGGGCCAGTAGCCACAACGCTCACGGGCGTCGCCCAGGCGCTGCTCAAGGGACCGGCCATCATTCGGCGTGCCATGCAGGTCCAGGTCGAACAGCGCCATGCTCAGGTCGCGCGCGGTTTCTTCCACACCTTGCTGCCGCAAGCGGCGCAGGCACTCATCGACCCGCGCCCGGGTAAGCTGGCTGCCATCGTGCTGGTGCGACGAGATCGCCACCAGGTAATCCGCGTCCCAGACCCAGCGCTCGAACAGCTTGCCGAACAGCTCCACGCCATCGGTACCGAGTTCGGTGACGTTGGACATCACGTGGTTGGTCGTGCGCACCAGCAAATGGTGCAAGGCATGGCCAAACTCATGGAACAGCTTGCGCAGTGACAGATGGTCCAGTAACGGCTGGCTACCCGGCAGCGCTGCAGGCACGTCGCTGTAGACCACCACCGAGGCCGCCTGGTAGATCCCCTCGGCATCGACCCGGCGGTTGCGAATGTAGGTGGTGAACACCGAGTCAGGCTGCTTGCCGGCATGCTGTACGGCGTCGAGGTACAGAAAGCCGGTAAAGGCGTTGTCCTGCCACACCTCGAACGGTTGCACGCTGTCATCCCAGGTTTCCAGCGCCCTAGGCTGCAGCGTCACGCCAAACAGCTTTTCCGCCAGCTGCTGCAATGCGCTGACCACAGCATTCAACGGGAAGTATTCGCGCAAGTCTTCGGTGGAAAGTACCGTGCGCGACGAAGCCTGCAAGTAGGCAATGTCCCAGGGTTGGACATTCCCCAGCCCCTTGGCTGCGGCCTGCCGTTCGATCTGCGCGCGACACTTCAACATGGCAGGACGGACATGATCGGCCAAGTCATGAAGAAAGCCGCGCACCTGGGCAACCGAGCCCGCGCTCTTCGTATGCAGGCTCTGCTCCAGATGGCTGGCAAAGCCGAGCAGGTGGGCCTTTTCTTCCAGCAGCCTTGCCAGTTGCTCCAGGTGCCCGCGATTATCCTGCTGTTGGCCGAGGCCAACGCCTCGGGTGTTATAAGCCCGGTACACGCGCTCGCGCAGCTGCCTGTTGTCAGCATGTATGAGCACGGCGTCGGTGGCCACGCTTTCACATGCAATCAACCAACCTGACTCACCTGCCTGCTGTGCCCTTGTAGCCAGCTCGTCACGGATGCGTTGAGGTACACCGCTCAGTTCGGATTCATCCGTGATGCTCAGTCCTGGCCGGTTGATGTTGATGCGAAACGCCTCTCGCGCAGCGCCAATCTGTTTCAGCAGTTCGGCCAGGCGCACCTTGCCTGCTGGGTCGAGCGATGCCCCACTGGAGGTGAACTTGCGCAGATGCCAGTGCAACGTGGCGCGTTTCTGGGCATCCAGCTGCTTGCCAATGTCGCTGTTGTCCAAGCGCTCATACAGGGCCTGCAGTGCGGAATTGGTGAATTTCTGTTCGAACCGCTCCGTGGCCTTGGCGAAGAAGTCGAAAATGGCACCGGCCCAGGCTTCATCCCGCCCAACCAATGGCGAGGCAGCATACAACACCGTCAGAAGCTGACTATCCAGCCCGTCCACAGCCAGCACCATGTCATCCCAGGTAGGCAATGCCTGCTGGTCACGGATGATGCGTTCGATGCCTTGCTCGTGCGCCAACAGCACGTGGTCGAAGGCAACTTGCATGTTCTGAAGCGTAATCGACGGATAATCGACAGGGATATGGCTATCTTGCAGAAGTGGGTTGTCCATGGTGCAACACCTTGCTCGTATAAAAGAGCAGGCGAGCTTGCATGGCGAGCGTGCAGCAGATGGCCTGACTATCTACCACCCGGGCACGGCGCCCGGGCGGCATGACAGCTTTATTCAGCCGGCTTCTTCAGCTTCGGGTTGGGGAAGAACTGCACGGTCTGTACCTTGGCCGGCGCGGCTTTCGGTTCCAGATGGTTGACCCGGGTGCCGAGTTCCTTCGGCACCGACAGACCTTGCTCGTTGAGGGTGTCGGTAAAGCCGCAGGCCACGCACTCTCGGTGTGGTACACCGTCTTCGTTCCACATCATCAGCTTGTCGGTCTCGCTGCACGCCGGGCATACCGCCCCGGCAATGAAGCGTTTCTTGGTCTTGTTCACGGCTACCTCGCTCATGCTGCAGCGTCCTCGCTCAGGCCACTATGGCGCAGCAAGGCATCGATGGAAGGCTCACGGCCACGGAAGTCGACGAACAGCTCCATCGGCTCGCGCGAACCACCGCGTGCCAGAATCGCCTCGCGGAAGGCGTGACCGGTCTCGGCGTTCAACACGCCTTCTTCCTCGAAGCGCGAGAAGGCATCAGCCGACAGCACCTCGGCCCACTTGTAGCTGTAGTAGCCCGCTGCATAACCGCCAGCGAAGATGTGCGCAAAGCTGTTGGGGAAGCGGTTGTACGCCGGTGGGCGCATGACCGACACCTCGTCGCGCACGCCTTCGAGCACCTGCAGCACGCTACGGCCGTCGCCATGGGTGGCGTGCAGCTCGAAGTCGAATAGCGAGAACTCCAGTTGGCGCACCATCATCATGCCCGACTGGAAGTTCTTCGCCGCCAGCATCTTGTCCAGCAGGTCCTGGGGCAGGGCCGCACCGGTTTCGTAATGGCCGGAGATCAGTGCCAGGCCTTCCGGCTCCCAGCACCAGTTTTCCATGAACTGGCTCGGCAGTTCGACAGCGTCCCAGGCCACGCCGTTGATGCCGGATACACCGGCATGCTCGATGCGGGTCAGCATGTGGTGCAGGCCGTGGCCGAACTCGTGGAACAAGGTGGTGACTTCATCATGGGTCAACAGCGCCGGCTTGCCGGGCGCGGCCGGGGTGAAGTTGCACACCAGGTTGGCCACCGGGCTCTGCAACTGGCCAGCGGCTGTGCGGCGGCGGTCACGCGCGCCATCCATCCAGGCGCCGCCACGCTTGTTGGCGCGGGCGTAGAGGTCGAAGAAGAAGCGGCCGACGTGCTGGCCGTTTTCCTTGATCTCGAACAGGCGCACATCTGGGTGCCAACTGTCGAAGCCTTTTAGCTCGGCGATTTCGATGCCGTACAGGCGCTGCACGATGCTGAACAGGCCGCTCAGCACCTTGTCGATCGGGAAGTAGGCGCGCAGGGCTTCCTGCGAAACGCTGTAACGCTGCTCGCGCAGCTTTTCACCGAAGTAGCCGGCGTCCCAGCTGGCCAGCTCAGGGCAGCCCTGCTCGGCGGCATAGGCCTTGAGCTGCTCCAGGTCCTGGGCGGCGAACGGCTTGGAACGCTTGGCCAGGTCACGCAGGAAGCTCAGCACCTGGTCGCTGGACTCGGCCATCTTGGTGGCCAGGCTCAGCTCGGCGTAGTTCTTGTAGCCCAGCAGTTCGGCCAGTTCCTGGCGCAGGCTCAGGATTTCCTGCATCACCGGGCCGTTGTCGAACTGGCCGGCATTCGGGCCCTGGTCCGAAGCACGGGTGCAGTAGGCAGCGTACAGCTCTTCGCGCAGGGCGCGGTCGCTGGCGTAGGTCATCACCGCATAGTAGCTGGGGAATTCCAGGGTGATCAGCCAGCCGTCAAGGCCCTTGGCCTGGGCTGCGGCAGCCATCTGCGCCTTGGCCGAATCGGTCAGGCCGGCCAGCGCGGCTTCGTCGGTAACGTGCTTGGTCCAGGCCTGGGTGGCGTCGAGCAACTGGTTGGAGAAACGGCTGCCCAGCTCGCTGAGCTTGCTCTGCACTTCGGCGTAGCGCTGCTGTTTTTCCGCCGGCAGGTCGATACCCGACAGGCGGAAGTCACGCAGGGCATGCTCGAGAATAGTCTTTTGCGCCACGTCGAAGCCGGCGGCCTCGGGGCTGTCGATCAGTGCCTGATAGGCTTCGAACAGCGCACGGTTCTGGCCCAGTTCGGTAGAGTAGGCGCTCAGCGCCGGCAGGCACGACTCGTAGGCTTCGCGCAGCTGCGCGCTGTTGCACACCGCGTTGAGGTGGCTGACCGGGCTCCAGGCAGCACTTAGGCGGTCGTTCAGCTCATCCATGGCCAGTACCAGGCCGGCCCAGGTCGGGTTCTTGCCCTGCTTTTCGAGGATCTCGGCAATGGCTTTACGGTTGTCGGCCAGGATCGCTTCGATCGCCGGCAACACGTGTTCGGCACGGATTTGCGAGAAGGGCGGCAGATCGTAGGACTGCAGAAGCGGGTTGTTCGCACTCACGGTTTGGATACCTTGGCAGAAGAAACACTGCCCCATCTTAATTACAATCGACGCCGACCGCAGCAGGCAGCCTGCCTATCGGCACAGATGAGAGACGCTATCATGGCCATCCGAAGCTTCCAGCAACACACTCCGAAAGTTGGGCCCAGGGCCTTCGTCGACCGTTCGGCGGTAGTACTGGGGGACGTGGAAATCGGTGAAGACAGCTCGGTCTGGCCATTGACCGTGATACGCGGCGACATGCACCGCATCCGCATCGGCGCGCGCACCAGCGTGCAGGACGGCAGCGTGCTGCACATCACACACGCAGGTCCCTTCAACCCGGACGGTTTCCCGCTGATCATCGGTGACGAAGTGACCATCGGCCACAAGGTCATGCTGCATGGCTGCACCCTGGGCAACCGCATCCTGGTCGGCATGGGCAGCACCATCATGGACGGCGCTATCGTCGAGGACGAAGTGATCATCGGCGCCGGCAGCCTGGTGCCGCCAGGCAAGCGCCTGGTCAGTGGCTACCTGTACATGGGCAGCCCGGTGAAACAGGCCCGGCTGCTGAACGACCAGGAACACGCATTCTTCGCCTACAGCGCCAGCAACTACGTGAAGCTCAAGGACCAGCACCTGGCCGAAGGCTACGACCAACCGGAATGACCGCATTCGCGGGTAAACCCGCTCCCACAGGTACGGCGCCGGCCTCAGGCCCTGTGATATCCCTGTGGGAGCGGGTTTACCCGCGAAGAAGACCACTCAGCATTCAAAGTGGAACCCTGCAAATGCACCAGCAAAACATCCTCTTCGACCTGGACGGCACCCTGACCGACCCGCGCCTGGGCATCACCCGCTCGATCCAGTATGCCCTGGCCAAGCTGGGCATCGACGAGCCGGACCTGACCCGCCTCGAGCACTTCATCGGCCCACCCCTGCTGCAGGCCTTCATGCAGTTCTACAGCTTCGACGAAGCCAAGGCCTGGGATGCGGTGAACTTCTATCGGGAACGCTTCAGCGTCACCGGCCTGTACGAAAACCTGGTATTCGAAGGTGTACCGGAGCTGCTCGAGGCCCTGAACGGCCAGGGCCGCACGCTGTACATCGCCACCTCCAAACCGTGGGAATTCGCCCGTGAAATCGCCCGGCACTTCGCCTTCGACCACCACTTCAAGGTGATCTACGGCAGTGAGCTGGACGGCACGCGCACCAACAAGGTCGAGCTGATTCGCCACCTGCTTGATGAAGAAGGGCTGGACCCGGCGCAGACGCTGATGATCGGCGACCGCAAGCATGACCTGATCGGTGCGCGCAGCAATGGGTTGCAGGCAGTGGCGGTGGGGTACGGGTTTGGTAGCCAGGAAGAGTTGATGGCCGAAGAGCCGGCCTACCACTTTGCTACCTTGGCCGAGATGCATCAGGCATTTCTCAAGGCTTGATGGCTATTGGGGCTGCAAGGCGGCCCCAAAATCTCACCGGCGAACCATCAACCGCCGCAACGCCGCCTTCCGCTCTTCAATCGGCAACCGCCCCAACTGCTCCACCCGCTGATAAAACCGCGCCCAATCCCCGTCAACCTCGCGGAACACCGCCGCAAACGCCGGTACCCACTGGTCATACAGCCCGAACGGCAACAACTTGGCATTGTTCATCGGCCCATACATCCAGGCGTCATAACGCTTGTCACCACCCCACTGGCCATCCCGCAGCTGCCGGTATTCCCGCCTTAGTCGCTCGAACTCTGCCTGCTTGGCCGCCCGCTTCTGCACATCATCCAAAGGCCCGGCATAAATCGTCTGCAGCCGCTCGCGGCTGGTCAGTACCAGCCGGATGAACTGCTCACGCTGCTGCCCTTGCTCCCCTCCAACCGCAGCAAGCCCTCGCGCCACGCGCCATTGCCGCGTGCCTTCCTGCTCGACGAAAGAGGCAAACGACTCGTTGAACTCGGTGTCATCCTGCACATAGAAACGCTGGTGGGCCAGCTCATGGAAGATCAGCGTGGCCAAGCGCTCGTCGCTCCAACCGACCATCGACGACAGGATCGGGTCGTCGAACCATCCCAGGGTCGAATAGGCCTCCACGCCGCCCACGTACACATCCATGCCGTCCTGGCGCATCAACGCCGCCGCCCCACGCGCCGCGCCTTGCTGGTAATAGCCGCGATAGGCCACACACCCCGCGATCGGGAAGCAGTGCGTTACCGGCTGCAACGACAACTCGGGGGTGGCGAACACATTCCACACCACGTAGGGCCGGCGAAGGTCGGCATACACCCGGTAGCTGCGGTTGTCCGGCAGCTTCAGCTGCTGGCTGGCAAATGCCCGTGCCTGCCTGGCATGTTCCAGGCGCGCGCGCAATTGTGCGGAGGTGGCCGGGTCGGCCAATACCTGCTCCACCGGCTGCCGTGCACGCAACAACTGCCACTGGCCCTCGGCCAACTGCCCATAGTAGGCGGCGTTGCTGCAACCGTTCAGCAGGAGCACCGCCAGCAGCGGAACCAAACGGGTGAAAACAAGGTCGAGTGGCCCAGGGCCTGAGCGCTGCATAAGAATAAGTCGAAGCATCCGGGACTGTCTGACTCGCTCAAGGCCGATTCACTCCAAGACTATCTCGCCAAGGGGGCGTTTCGCTATGCGTGCACTGTTGGTCACCGGCTCACTGTTGCTGATATCCGCCTGTTCGACCTTGCCAGCCCCGGACCCGAACCAGGCCTGGATCGACCTCACGCCCTACGACAACACCTCGCTGCACGCCGTGCAGGTAGATGAACGCGACTGGGCCGACAGCCGTTATTTCGAAGTACAACCCGGCAGCCACGAGCTGACCGTGCGCTACCAGTTTCCGGTTACCCCCAGCAATATCGGCCCGGTCAAGGAGCCGTTGTGGCGTGATTGCCAGGTCAAGCTGACCTTCAAGGATTTCAGTGCCGGCCAGCGCTACCAGCTGCAGGCTGGCAGCATCGGTTTCCGCCCGTGGATAAAACTCTACGACCATCAGCAAAAACTGGTTGGCCAGGGCTTGCCTGCAGGCTGCCAGCGCACCTGAATCGCACAAACGGCGCTATGCTTGTAGCGTGTAAATCGCAAGTGGAGTCTTGCCATGCGCCAGCCCATGATGCTGATCGCCCTCAGTGCACTGGGGGCTTGCGCCAGCCCCTTGCCCCCCGTCGACCCCAAGCAGGCCTGGGTCGACCTGTACACCATGACTCCCGGCAGGTTGATCATGGCCGACCGACTCGACGGCCAGCGCCTGGATGATGGCCGTTACTTCCAGGTGACCCCGGGCAAGCACGAACTGGTAGTGCGCTTCGATTATGAGATCTATGGGGGAGGCCTCATGACCCAGCCCAGGGACCGTACCTGCTACCTGACCGTACGCTTTGACGACTTCAGGGCCGGTGAACGCTATCGCCTGGAGGCACGGGCCCCGGTGATGGAGCCGCAGGTGCTGCTGTATGACGGCAGCCGCAAGGTGGTGGTGAACGAGCCTAGCGAGGTGTTCTGCATTCCGTAATGCCGGGGCTGCTTTGCAGCCCCAAAATCCTGAATCTACCGATCATTCTTCTGATAAATGATCTTCTTGGTCCCACCATCGCAGGTCCCGACGACCATGTTCTGGTCCTTGACCTCACTGTTGGGCACAATTTCCAAGGTATAGGACGAAACACCCTGGGCCTGGATCTTGGCCTCGATCTCGGCTTTGAGCTCCTCGCACGGCTTGACCGCCGCCAGCGCAGATGTGGCGACCAGGGAAGCCAACACGGCGATTGCTACGCGAATCATGAAACGGCTCCTGAAAGGGCAGCGTGCTGCCGACGCTGTTTAGACTACAGCAAACCGCCCTCATTGCACTGCTTCAACCCACCAACGCCGCATCCAGGCTGATTTTCGCGTTCAACACCTTGGACACCGGGCACCCGGCCTTGGCCGTGTTGGCGATCTCCAAAAATTGCGCCTCACTCGCCCCAGGTACCTTGGCCCTGAGCACCAGATGCACCGCCGTGATGGCAAAGCCATCATCTTGCTGGTCGAGTGTCACTTCGGCAGCGGTGTCGATCCTGTCCGGGGTGAACCCCGCCTCGCCCAGCATCATCGACAGCGCCATCGAGAAACAGCCGGCGTGCGCCGCACCGATCAGCTCCTCCGGGTTGGTCCCGGGGGAGCCCTCGAAACGGGTGTTGAAGCCATAGGGGTTCTGCTTGAGCGCGCCACTTTCCGTGGAAAGCAGGCCTTTACCGTCCTTCAGGCCACCTTGCCAGATCGCCGATGCTGTCTTTTTCATGATGCCTCCTGGTCACGGGTTACATGCTTATGGCTTCAGAGGCCAGCCGCCTACGGCAAGTTCAGAGCAATCGCACGTCAAGCATTGAATCCGTCGAATGTGCCCATACAGAGTTGAAAAGGCCTGTGGCCAAACACCTTTGCGGAGGCTCCATGACGCAGCTGCGTGACCTGAAGATTTCCACCCTTGACCTGGTGCCGGTACGCGCCGACGCCGGCCCGGCGCAGTCGCTGCGCAACTCGCTGGACCTGGCGCAGCATGTCGAGCGCTTTGGCTACAACCGCTTCTGGGTGGCCGAGCACCACAACATGGACGGCATCGCCAGTTCGGCGACTGCGGTGCTGATCGGCTACCTGGCCGGTGGTACCTCGAGCATTCGCGTTGGCTCTGGCGGGGTCATGCTGCCCAACCATGCGCCACTGGTGATCGCCGAGCAGTTCGGCACCTTGGCCAGCCTGTACCCAGGGCGCATCGACCTGGGCCTGGGCCGCGCGCCGGGTTCGGACCAGATGACCGCCTATGCCCTGCGACGCGACCGCGCTGGTGGCCCGGATGACTTCCCGGATGATGTCGAGGAACTGTCACGCTACCTGGGCCCGCGTACTGATGATCAGAAAGTGATCGCCGTGCCAGGGCACGACACCGAGGTGCCGATGTGGCTGCTCGGCTCCAGCCTGTTCAGCGCCCAACTGGCTGGCATGCGCGGCATGCCCTACGCCTTCGCCTCGCACTTTGCGCCGCGCTTAATGCACGAGGCGATCCGCGTGTACCGCAACCACTTCAAGCCCTCTACCACGCTGGACAAGCCTTATGTGATGCTGGGCATCCCCATGGTGGTGGCGGAAACCGACGAAAAGGCCGAGTACCTGGCCACTTCGGTGTACCAACGCATCCTCGCGCTGATTCGCGGGCAGAGCCTGATGCAGAAGCCGCCAGTGGAAAGCATGGATGGGTTGTGGCTGCCTCATGAGCGGGACGCGGTGGGCAGCTTCCTCGGCCTGGCGATGATTGGCAGCCCGCAGAAGGTGCGGGCCAAGGTGGAAGTGCTGCTGGAACAGACCGGGGCGGATGAACTGATCTTTACCTGTGATTTGTATGAGCATGCGGACCGGATCCGGTCCTATGAACTGATGGCGCAGGCTCTCAAGACTGAGTGACCTTCTTCGCGGGTAAACCCGCTCCTACAGGGGTATCACAGGGCCTGAGACCGGCACCGTACCTGTGGGAGCGGGTTTACCCGTGAAGAATCCAACCCGTTAACCGCGGCGGTACACAATTTCCTTGGTACCAGCCTCGCAGCTGCCAATCACCTTGCCGGCCGGGTCGCCCTTGTCGACGATCTCCAGCTTGTAGCCGGTGACCCCCTTGTCATCCAGCTTGGCCGCAATCTCTGCCTTGAGCTCCTCGCACGGCTTGCCCGCTGCCAGCGCTCCACCGGCCAGGGTCATCAGGCCCAGCGCAAGAATCAGTTTGTTCATCACTCGCGTTCCTTGTGCAGATGAAATCGGAAAGGGCGCCCGTCAAGGCGCCCCCTTTCCTAAATACCCCATCATGCCGGGTTCATCCAGCCCGGCAGTGTTTCAGCTGTTGGCGATACGGAAACCGACCTTCAGCGTGACCTGGAAGTGCGCCGCCTTGTTGTCGCGGATATGGCCACGGGTATCTATCACTTCGAACCACTCCAGGTGCTTGATGCTCTTGCCTGCTTCAGCCAGGGCATTGTTGATCGCCTCTTCGATGCTGGTAGTCGAAGACCCAACCAGTTCGATCTTCTTGTAGGTGTGATGATCGGTCATGAGCGCTCTCCTTGAATAACGGTGAGATTCAGCCTAGCAGCGCAGGCCGGGTTTACCTGCGAGCTGTCACCGTTGGTGAAAGTTCGATCGCACTTTCGCTTCACCAGGCAGTCGCAACCTCTACAGCCCACAACGCGAAGGAGAGTCGACATGCACCGCAATTCGCTGCGTAAAACGTCCCTGGAAAGCATGGAAGCCGAAATCGAAAGCCTTCTGAAGACCCTGGAGAATCTCAAGCATGATGCTTCCGAAGAGTCCCAGAAGTCGGTGAAGGCCATCCGCAACAACGCCGAAAGCGCCCTCCGCCATTCCCGTAGCCTGCTGAGCGATGCCTACGAGGAAGTAAAGCACCGCACACGCCAAACCGGCATCGCTACACGCGATTACGCTCAGGAACACCCGTACACCACGGCGGGTATTGCCATCGGTGCGCTGGGCCTGCTGGCAGCCTACCTGCTGTGCAAGCGCAACTAGACTAAGCACTCTGTCGCGCAAGTTCTGCCCGTAGCCACTGCGCCAGTTGCTCCGCGCGCCCGTCCGCGGCGCGCCGGGGCACCCACAGTGCCAGCGCCGCGGGGGTAGCTGAAAAGCCCCACGGCGCACTCAAACGACCCGCCCGCAGGTCATCGGCGACCAGCGGTTGCGGCGCGATCGCCACACCCAACCCGGCCACGGCAGCTTCCAACAGGTAATACAGGTGCTCGAATGCCTGCCCATAGTGGAGGGTTGCAGGCTCCAGCCCCTGCTCCAGCGCCCAGGTCGGCCAGGCCTGCGGGCGCGAGGTGGTGTGCAGCAAGGCCTCGCCCAGCAAAGCCTTGGCCGGCGCGCCCTGCAAACGCTCGAAACCGGCGAAGTGTGGGCTGAGCACAGGCCCGATGCGCTCCTCGGCCAGCACATGTACCTGCATGTCGGCCGGCCATGGCGGCTCGGCAAATACCAGCAGCGCATCCAGCCCTGGCCGCCGCGGATCGAGGTCACCTTCACTCGCCGACAGGTGCAGGCGCAATTCAGGCAGATCCGCCTGCAACCGCCCCAGCCGCGGAATGAACCAGCGCGCCAGCAGGCTGCCCGAGCAACCCAGCACAAACGGCGCCTCGCTGACATCGCGGCTTAGCTCGGCACACACGCTGCGCAGGCGGTCGAAGGCTTCGCCACTGGCATCGCGCAGGCGCACGCCGGCATCTGTGAGTTTGATGCCGCGTCCGTCCTTCACGAACAGTGCTATCCCCAGGTGCTCCTCGAGCACCTTGATCTGCCGGCTGACGGCACCATGGGTGACGTGCAGCGCTTCGGCCGCCTGGCTGACGCTGTTGAGCCGGGCTGTGGCCTCGAATGCCCGCAGGGCGTTGAGGGGAGGGAGGTCGTGGGCCATTTTACCTGTGAGTTTTCCTGACAAGTTTGCGCAATCTTATCGGTTTTCAGCCGGGCTTGCCGTGGTTAGAGTAAAGCCCATCACTCATTCATTACGCCCTGGAGCGCCCCATGACCCAGTCCCAATACCGCCCCGGCCCCGACGCCAACGGCCTGTTCGGCTCGTTCGGCGGCCGCTATGTGGCCGAAACCCTGATGCCACTGGTGCTGGACCTGGCCCGCGAATACGAAGCGGCCAAGGCAGACCCCAAGTTCCTTGAAGAGCTCGCCTACTTCCAGCGCGACTACATCGGCCGCCCCAACCCGCTGTACTTCGCCGAGCGCCTGACCGAGCACTGCGGCGGCGCGAAGATCTTCTTCAAGCGTGAAGAGCTCAACCATACCGGCGCGCACAAGGTGAACAACTGCATCGGCCAGGTGCTGTTGGCCAAGCGCATGGGCAAGAAGCGCCTGATCGCCGAAACCGGCGCCGGTATGCACGGCGTGGCCACTGCCACCGTTGCCGCGCGCTTCGGCCTGCCTTGCGTAATCTACATGGGCGCCACCGACATCGAGCGCCAGCAGGCCAACGTGTTCCGCATGAAGCTGCTGGGCGCTGAGATCGTCCCGGTTACTGCCGGTACTGGTACCCTGAAGGACGCCATGAACGAGGCCCTGCGCGACTGGGTCACCAACGTCGAAGATACCTTCTACCTGATCGGCACCGTGGCCGGCCCGCACCCGTACCCGGCCATGGTCCGCGACTTCCAGTCGATCATCGGCAAGGAAACCCGCGCCCAGCTGCAAGAGAAGGAAGGCCGCCTGCCAGACAGCCTGGTTGCCTGTGTCGGTGGCGGCTCCAACGCCATGGGCCTGTTCCATGAATTCCTCGAAGAGCCAAGCGTGCAGATCATCGGCGTCGAAGCCGGTGGCCACGGCGTGCACACCGACAAGCACGCCGCCAGCCTGAACGGTGGCGTACCGGGCGTGCTGCACGGTAACCGCACCTACCTGCTGCAGGACGAAGACGGCCAGATCACCGACGCCCACTCGATTTCCGCCGGCCTGGACTACCCGGGCATCGGCCCAGAGCACGCCTACCTGCACGAAGTGAAGCGTGTCGAGTACGTCAGCATCACCGACGACGAAGCGCTGGATGCGTTCCACGCCACCTGCCGCCTGGAAGGCATCATCCCGGCCCTGGAAAGCTCCCATGCCCTGGCCGAGGCGATCAAGCGCGCACCGAAGCTGCCCAAGGATCACCTGATGGTCGTGTGCCTGTCGGGCCGCGGCGACAAAGACATGCAAACCGTCATGAACCACATGGCCGCCCAGGAGAAACAGGCATGAGCCGTCTTGAACAACGCTTCGCCGAGCTGAAAGCCGAAGGCCGCTCGGCACTGGTCACCTTCGTCACCGCGGGCGACCCGGGTTATGACGCCTCGCTGCAGATCCTCAAGGGCCTGCCGGCGGCCGGTGCCGACGTGATCGAACTGGGCATGCCATTCACCGACCCGATGGCTGACGGCGTGGCCATCCAGCTGGCCACCCTGCGCGCCCTGGAAGCTGGCCAGACGCTGGCCAAGACCCTGCAGATGGTTCGCGAATTCCGTGTGGATAACCAGACCACACCGATCGTACTGATGGGCTACTACAACCCGATCCACCGCTTTGGCGTGGAAAAGTTCGTGGCCGAAGCCAAGCAAGTGGGCGTCGATGGCCTGATCATCGTCGACCTGCCCCCAGAGCACGACGCCGAGCTGGCGACACCGGCCCAGGCTGCGGGTATCGACTTCATCCGCCTGACCACCCCGACCACCGACGATGCGCGCCTGCCGCGCGTGCTGGAGCGCAGTTCCGGGTTCGTCTACTACGTGTCGGTGGCCGGTGTGACCGGTGCTGGCTCGGCGACCACCGAGCACGTCACCGAAGCCATTGCCCGCCTGCGTCGGCATACTGACCTGCCGATCAGCGTTGGCTTTGGCATTCGTACGCCGGAGCAGGCTGCGGCCATTGCCCGCCTGTCGGATGGCGTGGTTGTGGGCTCGGCGCTGGTCGACAAGATTGCCCAGGCCAAGAGTGCCGAGCAGGCAGTCAATGATGTATTGAGCCTGTGCTCGGCACTGGCTGAAGGGGTGCGCGGCGCCCGCCGCTGAACCGCGTCACCTGCTTCGCGGGTAAACCCGCTCCCACAGGAACCGCGCCGCTCTCCAAGGCTGTGCAAAACCTGTGGGAGCGGGTTTACCCGCGAAGAGGCCGGCACAGGCTATAGAGACCTATCCCCCAAACATCGACAGATCCAGCGGCCGCACTGCCCCCATCCAGATCGCATGGTCCCGGTGGTCCGCCAGTTCATCCCCGGTCAGCGGGTGCATGAACACCACCAACCCATTCCGATACAATGCCAACCAAGGCAACACCACCCCCACTACCTCCGGCCCGAATGCCAGCTGGCAGCTCCAGTCCGGGTGCGGCCCGACCGGTTGCTGGTGCATGCGCCCCATGGTCACGGGGAACAGCCGCGAGGCCTCCTCGCACAGTTCACGGGCCTGCTCCATGGTCGCTGCGTCGTAGTAGACGTGGGCGTGGTAACCCTTGATCCTCTGCACGATAACTCCTGATTGCGGTCCAATCATCACCACTTGCAAGGGGAATGATGCCGTGAAAAACGCCGAAACCCCAGTGTTCAAACTAGTCCTGTTCGGGCCTGAAAGCAGCCTGGGCAATGCCCTGATGGTAGAGCTGCTGTCACGCCAGCACGAAGTCACCGCCGTGGTCGATGACCTCAACCGCCACGCCGCGCGCCCGGGCCTGCATTTCAAGATAGGCGGGCTGAGCAATGCCGACCAGGCGGAGCAGGGCGCGGCAGGCGGTTCGGCGGTGATTGCCCTGTTGTCGGCGCTGGCGCCGGGCGATCTGCCCGGGCAAGCCCGCATGAGCGAGGCGCTGGTGGCGGGGCTGAAACGTACGACTATACGCCGGCTGTTGCTGGTGGGCGATTTCGATGTGCTGGATGAGCCGGGCAAGTACAACGAGGTAGAGCGGGAGTGCGTGGACCAGGTGGTGGACGGGTTACAGCGCAGCGCGCTGCACTGGACGCTGATCAATGCCCCGCTGGAACTGCCCGGGTTGGGGATGGAGCATTTTCGCAGCACCGAGGGTACGCTTGAACCGGGGTTGGCTGAGCCGCTGCGGCACCTGGCCAGGGTCGCGGCGGGGATGGTGGATATGCTGGAGCTGGATTTGCACCGGGGCGAGCATCTGAACTTCGTGGTCTAGATTGCCGGCGATGGGCCGCAAAGCGGCCCCGGGGATGTCACAGGCTGCGCTCGCGCTCCAGCCAATCCACAAACCGCTGGATCAACGCACCACGCCGCTTGCGTGGCGGCAACACCGCGTAATACCCGCGCGCCGAACGCAAACTCCCCTCCAATGGTCGGCACAACAACCCTTGCTCCACCAGCCCATCCACCAGGTGCCCCCAGCCAATCGCCACCCCTTGCCCGGCAATTGCCGCCTGGATCAGCAACGTATAGTTATCGAACCGCAACTGCCCCGCCGGCGGCGGGCTGGTCACGCCAAACCCGCGAAACACCCCCGCCCAGTCAAACCAGCGGCTGGCCTGCTCACCTTTCAAATGCAGCAAGGGCAATCGTTGCAAAGCCACCGCTGACAAGGGTTTGCCATGAGTCAGCCGGGGACTGCACACGGGGAAAACCTCCTCATCGAACAGCCAGCGGCTCTCGCCCTGATGAAAGCGACCGTCGCCAAACAGCACCGCTACATCGATGTCCGGGCGCAGCATGCCCTGGCTGCGCTCACCGGTCACCAGGCTCACGTCCACCTGTGGATAAGCCTCGTGAAAACGCTGCAGCCGTGGCATCAGCCAGAACGCCGCAAAGGCGAAGTCGGTAGCCACCTGCAGCACTTCGCGCTGGCCACGCCCACTGGCCTGGGCAATACCGTCCTCCATGGCCTGCAGGCCCTGATGCACCTGTTCGAACAGCACCTGGCCAGCCTCGGTCAGCTCGATGCCACGGTAAATACGGTCGAACAAGCGCGTACCCAACTGCGCCTCTAGCCGTTTCACCTGCTGGCTCACCGCCGGCTGCGTGGTGCCCAACTCCAGCGCCGCAGCGGTAAAGCCGCGCAGCCGCGCGGCAGCTTCGAACACGCGAAAGGTATCCAGCGACAGCTCGGCAAGGTGCTCAAACATAAGCCTGGCTAATCCCAATCATTGCCCGCCATGGGCTTTACCCATGTTATCCACAGTCGCATCTTGGTAGGCAAGCGGTTCGCATAACCTTCAACGATGGAAGCCACCATGACGCGTCCGAATGTCCTGTTCATCATGGCCGACCAGATGGCAGCACCCTTGCTGCCAATCTACGCCCCTTCGCCTATCCAGATGCCGCACCTGACCCGCCTCGCCGAACAGGCGGTGGTGTTCGACTCGGCCTACTGCAACAGCCCGTTGTGCGCGCCGTCGCGCTTCACCCTGGTCAGTGGCCAGTTGCCCAGCCGCATCGGTGCCTACGACAATGCCGCCGACTTCCCTGCCGACGTGCCAACCTACGCCCACTACCTTCGCCGTCTGGGCTACCGCACCGCGCTGTCGGGCAAGATGCACTTCTGCGGCCCGGACCAGTTGCATGGCTACGAAGAACGCCTGACCAGCGATATCTACCCGGCCGACTACGGCTGGGCGGTGAACTGGGATGAGCCAGAAGCTCGCCCTAGCTGGTACCACAACATGTCCTCGGTGCTGCAGGCCGGCCCGTGCGTGCGCACCAACCAGCTGGATTTCGACGAGGAAGTGGTGTTCAAGGCGCGCCAGTACCTGTACGACCATGTGCGCGAAAACGATGGCCGGCCGTTCTGCCTGACCGTATCGATGACCCACCCGCACGACCCGTACACCATCCCCAGGCGCTACTGGGACCGCTACGAGGGTGTGGATATCCCCATGCCCCGCGCTGAGTTCGCCCAGACAGAACTCGACCCGCACTCGCAGCGCCTACTGAAGGTCTACGACCTGTGGAACAAGCCGCTGCCTGTGGACAAGGTCCGTGACGCCCGCCGTGCCTACTTCGGCGCCTGCAGCTACATCGACGACAACATCGGCCTGCTGCTGCAGACCCTGGAGGAATGCAACCTGGCCGACGACACCCTGATCGTGTTCTCCGGCGACCACGGCGACATGCTTGGTGAGCGTGGCCTCTGGTACAAGATGCACTGGTTCGAGATGTCGGCGCGGGTGCCGCTGCTGGTGCACGCGCCGAAGCGCTTCGCGCCAGCCCGGGTCAGCGCCTCGGTATCGACCTGCGACCTGCTGCCGACCCTGGTCGAACTGGCCGGCGGCACTGTGGATAACCACCTGCACCTGGATGGCCGCTCGCTGGTCGGCCACCTGCAAGGGCAGGGCGGCCATGACGAAGTGATCGGCGAGTACATGGCCGAAGGCACCGTCGGCCCGCTGATGATGATCCGCCGCGGGCCGTACAAGTTCGTGTACAGCGAAGACGACCCTTGCCTACTCTATGACCTGAGCCGCGACCCGTACGAGCGGGAGAACCTCACCGGCAGCCCGGAGCACCAGGCGCTGCTGCAGGCATTTGTCGATGAAGCTCAGCAGCGTTGGGATATCCCCAGCCTGCGCCAGCAAGTTCTGGCCAGCCAGCGGCGCCGCCGCCTGGTGGCCGAGGCGCTGGCCATCGGCAAACTGAAAAGCTGGGACCACCAACCGCTGGTGGACGCCAGCCAACAGTACATGCGCAACCACATCGATCTCGACGACCTCGAGCGCAAGGCACGTTATCCACAGCCCGCCCCCCTGGATTGAGAAGAGAGGCCGCCATGCACAAATTCTCCGCCGCCGTGTTCGCCCTGGCCCTGAGCCTGGGTACCGCCACGGCCCACGCCGCCGACAGCGACGCACAATGCAGCACCGTGAAAATGGCCGACCCCGGCTGGAGCGACATTGCCTCCACCAACGCCGTGGCCCGCCTGCTCCTGGAGAGCCTGGGTTACCGGGTGAAGATCGACAGCCTGGCCGTACCGATCATCTACGGCGGCCTTAAGGACGGCCGGGTCGATGCCTTCCTCGGCAACTGGATGCCGGCCCAACAGGGCTTTCATGACAAGTTCATCGCCAATGGCGATGTGCAGCAACTGGCGCGCAACCTGGAAGGAACCGAATTCACCCTGGCAGTGCCCGACTATGTGTGGAATGCCGGGGTGAAGGATTTCGCCGACTTGCAGAAACACGCCGACCAGTTCGACAAGAAGCTGTACGGGATTGGCTCCGGGGCACCAGCCAACCTGTCGTTGAAGGAAATCATCGACAAAAATGAGTTCAACCTTGGCCAATGGAAGCTGGTGGAGTCCAGCGAGCAGGCGATGCTGGCGCAGGTCGACCGGGCGGTGAAGAAACAGCAGTTCATCACCTTCCTCGGCTGGACGCCACACCCCATGAACGTGAAGCTGAAGATGCATTACCTGAGCGGCGGGGAGAAGTGGTTTGGCAGCAAGGGCGAGGTGTATACCCTGACCCGCAAGGGTTATCCACAAGCCTGCCCGAATGCGGCCAAGCTGCTGGGTAACCTGAAGTTCACGCTGGCCATGGAAAACACCATCATGGCCGAGGTTGTGGACAAGAAGATCAGCTTCGATGATGCGGCCAAGGCCTGGCTGAAGGCGCATCCCGAGTTGCTGGAAGGGTGGCTGGCCGGAGTGACTACCAAAGCCGATGGCAATGCGCTGGAGGCCGTCAAAGCCAAACTGTAACCTCACAAGCAAAACCTCTATCCCTGTGGGAGCGGGTTCACCCGCGAATGCGTCGGTAGATTCACTGCAGCATTCGCGGGTAAACCCGCTCCCACAGGGGACAGTGCAATTTCAGGATTGTGGATAACCCATGCATCGCCTTACTCACCTGCTGCCCTTCCTCACCTGGCTCCCCCGTCAATCGGGTCGCAGCCTGCGCCAGGACTTGCTGGTGGGCCTGAGCGGTGCAATCCTCGCCCTGCCGCAATCCATCGCCTACGCACTGATCACCGGCCTGCCCGCCGAATACGGCCTGTACGCCGCCATCGTGCCAGTATTGATCGCCTGCCTGTGGGGCTCGTCCTGGCACCTGATCTGCGGCCCGACCGCCGCCATCTCCATCGTCCTCTATGCCAGCATCAGCCCGCTGGCCGTGGCCGGCAGCGGCGACTATGCCACCCTGGTGCTGCTGCTGACTTTTCTCGCCGGCATCTTCCAGTTGCTGCTGGGACTTTTGCGCTTTGGTGCATTGGTCAATTTCGTCTCCCATTCCGTGGTGCTCGGCTTCACCCTGGGCGCCGCTGTCGTCATTGCCCTGGGCCAGTTGCCCAACCTGCTGGGCATGGACCTGCCCAGCCAGGCCACGGCATTCAAGACCGTGCAGGACCTGGCCAGCCATGCCGGCGAGGTCGACCTGCCTTCCTTGATTTTGGGCCTGGCCACCGTGGTGCTCGGCGTGGCCTTCAAATTCTGGCGCCCACGCTGGCCGAACCTGTTGATAAGCCTGATCTTGGTCAGCCTGCTGGCCTGGCTGCTGCCCGGCTTCTTTGGCCATGTACCGCGCGTACCGGCGTTCACCGGTCAGCTGCCACCCTTCAGCCCGCTACCCTTGCTGGATGTGGAACTGATCCTGCGCCTGCTGCCCAGCGCCGTGGCGGTGGGCATGCTCGGGCTAGTCACCAGCCTGTCGATCGCCCGCTCGTTGTCGGCACGTTCGGAGCAATTGATCGACGCTGACCAGGAAATACGTGCACAGGGGCTTTCTAACATCGTCGGGGCGTTTTTCTCGGGGTACCTGTCTTCCGGCTCCTTCACCCGCTCCGGGCTGAGCTACGACGCCGGCGCTCGCTCGCCCATGGCCGGGGTTTTCTCGGCGCTGTGGGTGGCGGTGTTCACGGTTGCTGGGGCCGGGCTGATCGCTCACCTGCCGATCCCGGCCATGGCCGGCAGCATCCTGCTGATCTGCTGGGGGTTGGTGGACCACCGGGGGATTCGTGCGCTGTTCCGGGTCAGCCGCTCGGAGTTCCTGGTGATGGCGCTGACAGCGGCGGCGACCTTGTTGCTGGAGCTGCAAACGGCAATCTATGCCGGCGTGCTGGCGTCGCTGTTCTTCTATCTGAAGCGCACCTCACGGCCACGGGTGCAGCAGAGCCGGGAAGGGGAGGCCGATGTGCTGCGGGTGGGCGGGTCGATCTTTTTTGGCGCTGCGCATTACTTGCAAGTGCGCTTGCAGCGCTGTCAGGGGCCACATGTGGTGATCGATGCGCGACAGGTGAACTTCATCGATTACTCGGGTGTGGATATGTTGCACCGCGAGGCGCGGCGGTTGCGGCGGGCGGGGGGGAGTCTGACCCTGCACCGGGCCAGGCCGCAGGTGATCGAGGAATTGCAGAAGCTGGAAGGGGTGGAGTTGTGCCCGATCCGGTTTGAGGAGTGATGGCTGAGATCCTGGGGCTGCTTTGCAGCCCATCGCGACACAAGGCCGCTCCCACAAGGGTATGGTGTACGCCGATCCAATGTGGGAGCGGCCTTGTGTCGCGAAAGGGCCGCAAAGCGGCCCCGACAATCTCAGCCGCGAGCCAGCTGCCGGCGCAACTCTGCCAAAACCGGCGCCGTATCCGGCCGTACCCCACGCCAGATAAAGAAGGCTTCAGCCGCCTGCTCAGCCAGCATCCCCAGACCATCCAGCACCTTGGCCGCCCCCAGCTTCTCGGCCCACTGGCAAAACGGCGTCGGCTCCTTGCCATACATCATGTCGTAGCAAACCGTGCGCCCCGCCTCGACCAGGCTGTCGGCAATCGGCGGCAACTCACCGGCCAGGCTCGCCGAAGTGGCATTGATGATTACATCCACCGGCTCCTGCAACCAGGCAAACCCGCTGGCTACCACCGGCCCCAGTTCATCGAACTCACGCGCCAACTGCTCGGCCTTTTCCACGGTACGGTTGGCAATCACCAGCGACTGCGGCTTGTGCGCCAGGATCGGCTCTAGCACGCCACGCACCGCACCACCGGCACCCAGGATCAGAATGCGTTTGCCCGCCAGTTCGACCCCGGCATTCACCGTGAGGTCGCGCACCAGGCCAGCGCCATCGGTGTTATCGCCCTGCAGAGTGCCATCGGCCAGCTTGCTCAGCGTATTCACCGCGCCAGCGCGCCGGGCACGCGGGGTCAGGCTGTCGCACAGGCGGTAGGCCTCTTCCTTGAATGGCACGGTGACGTTGGCACCGCTGCCCTGCTTGAAGAAGCCGCGTGCGCAGTCGCTGAACTCGTCCAGCGGCGCCAGCAGCGTGGCGTACTCCAGGTCCTGACCGGTCTGTTCGGCGAACAGGCGATGGATCAGCGGCGACTTGCTGTGGCCGATGGGGTTACCAAAAACGACGTACTGGTCCATGACGGCTCCTAGGTTATCCACAGGCTTACTGACCGAGCCAGTCGCGGTCCTGCAGGAAGTACTCGGTCAGGCGCGCTTCTTCGCTGCCGGGTGCGGCCTTCCAGTCGTAGCCCCAGCGCACCTGCGGCGGCAACGACATGAGGATGGACTCGGTGCGGCCACCGGACTGCAGGCCGAACAGCGTGCCACGGTCGTAGACCAGATTGAACTCCACGTAGCGGCCACGGCGGTATTCCTGAAACTCGCGCTGCTGCGGAGTGTAGGGGGTGCCCTTGCGGCGCTGGACAATCGGCAGGTAGGCGTCGATGTAAGCATCGCCAATGGCGCGGATGAAGGCGAAGCAGGTGTCGAAGTCCCATTCGTTCAGGTCATCGAAGAACAGGCCGCCGATGCCGCGTGGCTCGCCACGGTGCTTGAGGTGGAAATAGCGGTCGCACCAGGCCTTGTAGCGCGGGTACACGTCGGCGCCGAACGGCGCGCAGGCCTGCTCGGCCACACGGTGCCAGTGAATGCAGTCTTCTTCATTGCCGTAGTACGGGGTCAGGTCGAAGCCGCCGCCGAACCACCAGACAGCCTCTTCGCCTTCCTTTTCGGCGATGAAGAAGCGCACGTTGGCGTGAGAAGTGGGCACATGCGGGTTATGCGGGTGGATCACCAGCGACACGCCCAGGGCCTCGAAGCCACGGCCCGCCAGCTCGGGGCGATGAGCACTGGCCGACGGCGGCAAGCCTGCACCGAACACGTGGGAGAAGTTGACCCCGCCTTTCTCGATCACCTTACCGTCGCCGATCACCCGCGTGCGGCCCCCGCCACCGGCTTCGCGCACCCAGGCGTCCTCGACGAAGCGGGCGCCGCCGTCTTCTGTTTCGAGGGCAAAGCAGATGCGATCTTGCAGGTCGAGCAGGTAGGCTTTCACGGCCTCGGTGCGGCTAGTCATCGGGTCACCAGGAACGGGCAGGGAAGAATTCGCCGCGTAGCATACCACCGCCAGCCCGCGCGCCGCAGTTGACGGCGATCATGCAAAGGCGTCCGATAGAAGGCCTTTCCCGATCACGACGACAGGAGTGCGAGATGGCCAAGCGTATCCAGTTCAGCCAGCATGGCGGCCCGGAAGTGCTGCAGTTTGTGGAATTCGAACCAGCCCCACCCGGGCCACAGCAGGTACGTGTGCGTAACCATGCGATCGGCCTGAACTTTATCGATACCTACTTCCGCAGCGGGCTGTATGCGCCGCCGTCCTTGCCTTCGGGCCTAGGTACTGAAGCGGCGGGCGTGGTCGAGGCCGTGGGCGAGGGCGTGACCCGCCTGAAGGTGGGTGACCGCGTGGCCCATGCCGGCGGCCCGTTGGGCGCGTATAGCGAGGTGCATACGTTGCCGGAAGCCAACCTGGTGAAGTTGCCCGACAACATTAGCTTCGAACAGGCGGCGGCGGTGATGCTCAAGGGTTTGACCGTACAGTACCTGCTGAAGCAGACCTATGAGGTGAAGGCGGGTGACGTGATCCTGTTCCACGCAGCAGCTGGCGGCGTGGGTTCGTTGGCGTGCCAGTGGGCCAAGGCCTTGGGCGCCAAGCTGATCGGGACCGTGAGCTCTGCGGAGAAGGCCGAGCGGGCCAAGGCGCTGGGGGCGTGGGCGACCATCGACTACAGCCGTGAGGACGTGGCCAAGCGGGTGCTGGAGCTGACCGACGGCAAGAAATGCCCGGTGGTGTATGACGGTGTGGGTGCCGATACCTGGTTGACCTCGCTGGACTGCCTGCAGCCGCGCGGGTTGATGGTGAGCTTCGGCAATGCCTCGGGTGCGGTGAGCGGGGTGAACCTGGGAACTCTGGCGCAGAAGGGCTCGTTGTATGTGACCCGGCCGACGTTGGCGAGCTATGCCAACAATGCCGAGAATACCCAGGCCATGGCGGATGACCTGTTTGCGATGATTGGTAGCGGCAAGCTGGTTGTGGATATCCAGCAGCGGTATCCGCTGAGCGAGGCGGCCAAGGCGCAGGCAGAGCTGTCGGCGCGCAGGACAGTGGGGTCGACTGTATTGTTGCCTTGATTGGCAGAGGACCGTGTTAAGGCTGACAGGTGCCTGTCTTGAGGTTCCCTGCGCCTGTGAGATCGAGCGCCGCCCGCGCGGCGCTTCGCGGGGCAAGCCCGCTCCCACATTTGTTGCAACGTGGCCATGCCTGTGAGGCCATGGTTGTCAGCTTTGTTGGCATGGCTGGATTTCGAGGTGGGCATTGATGCCGCCCCGCCTGCCTCAAGCCAAGCACCAAGGCAGGCAACCATGGCCTCACAGGTTCGGCACGTTGCAACAAATGTGGGAGCGGGCTTGCCCCGCGAAGCGCCGCGCGGGCGGCGCTCGATCTCACAGGCGCTGAAACCCTCACGACGAGCACCTGTCAGCCCTCACACGATCGCCCGCCAGCCATCCGAGAAAAAATCACAACAATCTGCGGGGGACCTGGCCCTGACCTGTGGGAGCGGGCATGCCCGCGAACACGGGCGCAGCCCGTGCCAGGCACCGCGCTGGATTCTTCGCGGGCTCGCCCGCTCCCACAGGAGGTCGCGGCCAGGCCTGTGGATATGTATCAGCCTGGACGAACGACTTCGCCAGTGGCCAGGTTGCGAATCACACTCGGGTTCTTCCTCCCACCCAGCGCCCCGCCCAACACAAGGTCCAACTGGCCATGGAAATACTGCTCCACCCGCAACCGGGTCTTCGCCGCCGGGCGCCCGCCCGGATTGCACGAGGTGGAAATCAATGGCCCCACCAACGCACACAACTCACGCACCACCGGGTGGTCGCTGACCCGCAGCGCCACGGTGTCATGCTCCCCGGTCACCCACTCGGGCAACAGGTCCTGATGCGGCACCAGCCAGGTGTTCGGCCCCGGCCAGGTGCTGCCCATGCGATCGATCCAGTCTTCGGGGAAGTCCTCGAACAAGAAGTCGAATTGGCGGATGTTGTCGGCAACCAGGATCAGGCCTTTATCCACCGGCCGTGACTTCAGCGCCAGCAGGCGATACACCGCGTCCTCGTTCCACGGGTCGCAGCCCAGGCCCCAGACCGCTTCCGTCGGGTAGGCAATCACTGCGCCCGCCCGGATCTCACGTGCGGCTTGTTGCACACGAAAACTGCTCACCATTTCTGTTACTCCGCCTATATACCTTGCTTGTGAGCAGTGTACTTAGCCCGCGCGGGCAAACCAACGCCCTGCTTCATTGCTGACCCGGCCTTCCAGCTCAAGCTCGGTCAGCTGCGCCAGCACATCGGCCAGCGGCTGCTCGCTGCAGTGGGCCAGGCTTTCGGTGGTTTGCGGCGCGGCATGCAGCAGTGCTAGCAGGGGATGGTCGAATTTATCCACAACCGCGGGCGGCAGGTTCTGCCAGCCCTGCAGGCTTTCCAATATCTGCTCCACGCTCTCCACAAGCAGCGCGCCGTCACGGATCAACTGGTGGCAGCCCTTGGCCCCGGGGTGATGAATGGAGCCCGGTATGGCATACACCTCGCGGCCTTGCTCGGCGGCCAGGCGTGCGGTGATCAGCGAACCACTGGCCAGGCTGGCCTCGACCACCAGCACGCCCAGCGACAGCCCACTGATGATGCGATTGCGTCGCGGGAAGTTGCCGGGCAGCGGCCCGGCATCCAGCGGGTACTCGGAAACCAGCACGCTACCGTTGTCGATCATCGCTTGCGCAAGCGACTTGTGGCGCTGTGGATAAAGTTTTTGCAACCCCGTACCGAGCACGCCAATCGTGCCTCCACCTGCCTGCAATGCGGCCCGATGAGCGGCACCGTCGATGCCCACGGCCAAGCCGCTGGTAATGGTGAAACCTGCCTGCGCCAGGTAACGGGAAAATGCTGCAGCGGTGTCGAGCGCCGGGGGTGAAGCACGTCTGCTGCCCACAATTGCCAACTGTGGGCGCTCGAGCAAGGCCGGGTCGCCAGCGACGAAAAGCAGCGGCGGGGCATCGTCGACTTCCGCCAATAGTGGCGGGTAGCCAGGGCCGTCCCACATCAGTAAATGCTGGCCCGGGCGCTCTAACCAGGCCATTGCGGCCAGTGCACCTTCACGTACTTCGGCACTACGCCGAGCATCGATGGTGGCCTGTGGTATGCCCAATGCGCGCCAGGCACCGGCCGGTGCGCACAGTGCCGACGAGGCACTGCCAAAGGCCTCCAGCAAGGTGTTAAAGCGACGCAATCCTGTTTCCGGCAGCCGGTGCAGGCGTAATCGCGCCTCCAGTTCGGCAGGCGGAAGAGGCGACGAATGGTAGGTCTGCATATGGATCATCCTTGATCGAAATGGGGCCATCGACGTGGCTCAAGCTGTGGATAACTTTGTTGATAACGCTTTGACAACCTGTCCATCGAATGGGCTATAAGCAGCCCTTGGAAACCCTAGCCGAGCTTTGCCAGGTGCTGAAATCCCCGTTTCCCTTTATTATGTGTGCTCAGTTTTCAACCGAACGCACAGTGACTGCCTGACCTTATGGCCATCTTGAACATTCTCGAATTCCCGGACCCGCGCCTGCGCACCATCGCCAAACCGGTGACGGAGTTCGACGACGCCCTGCGTCAGCTGATCGACGACATGTTTGAAACCATGTACGAAGCCCCTGGCATCGGCCTGGCGGCCACCCAGGTCAACGTGCACAAGCAGGTCGTGGTCATGGACCTCAGTGAGGACCGCAGCGAGCCGCGCGTCTTCATCAACCCCACGGTCGAAGAGCTGACCCACGATATGGGCCAGTACCAGGAAGGCTGCCTGTCGGTCCCTGGCTTCTACGAGAACGTCGACCGCCCGCTGCGTGTACGGGTCAAGGCCCAGGACCGCGACGGCAAGCCGTACGAGCTGGAATGCGAAGGCCTGCTGGCGGTGTGCGTGCAGCACGAATTCGATCACCTCAACGGCAAGCTGTTCGTCGACTACCTGTCGCAGCTCAAGCGCGACCGGATCAAGAAGAAGCTGGAAAAGCAGCACCGCCAGCAAGCCTGATCCCACCTTCCAGAAGGCTTGCTCCGGCAAGCCTTTTTCTTTTTTGAAGCGAGAACTCCATGCGCATCGTCTTTGCAGGCACTCCAGAGTTTGCCGCCGAACACCTCAAGGCCCTGCTCGACAGCCCGTACGAGATCGTGGCCGTCTACACCCAGCCCGACCGCCCCGCCGGCCGTGGTCAGAAGCTTATGCCGAGCCCGGTCAAGCAACTGGCTGTGGCCCATGACATCCCGGTATTCCAGCCGCCGACCCTGCGCAACGCCGAAGCCCAGGCCGAACTGGCCGCGCTGCAGCCGGACCTGATGGTGGTGGTCGCTTATGGCCTGATCCTGCCGCAGGTGGTGCTGGATATCCCGCGCCTGGGCTGTATCAACAGCCACGCCTCCCTGCTGCCACGCTGGCGCGGTGCCGCACCGATCCAGCGTGCCGTGGAAGCCGGCGACGCCGAGAGCGGTGTGACCGTGATGCGCATGGAAGCAGGCCTGGACACCGGCCCGATGCTGCTCAAGGTAGCCACCCCAATCAGCGCCGAAGACACCGGCGGCAGCCTGCACGACCGCCTCGCACAAATGGGCCCGCCGGCTGTAGTCCAGGCCATCGCCGGCCTGGCCGACGGTTCGCTGCACGGTGAAGTGCAAGACGATACCCTGGCCACCTATGCGCACAAGCTGAACAAAGACGAAGCGCGTATCGACTGGAGCCGCCCGGCCGCCGAGCTGGAGCGCTTGATCCGTGCCTTCAACCCGTGGCCGGTGTGCCACAGCACCCTCGATGGCGAAAGCGTGAAAGTGCTGGCCGCCAACGTGTCCACAGCGACAGGCACCCCCGGCGAGATCCTCTCCGCCAGCAAGGACGGCCTGGTGGTCGCCTGCGGTGATCAGTCGCTGAGCCTGACCCGCCTGCAACTGCCCGGCGGCAAGGCGCTGAACTTCAGCGACCTGTTCAACAGCCGCCGTGAGAAATTCGCCAGCGGCAAGGTACTGGGCCAATGAACCCACGCCTCGCCGCCGCCCGTGCCCTTGCTGCTGTGCTCAGCGGCAAGGCCTCGCTGAACAGCTCGCTGCCGGCGCAACTGGACAAGGTCGATGAACGCGACCGCGGCCTGACCCAGGACCTGGCGTTCGGCACCGCGCGCTGGCAGCCACGCCTCGACCTGCTGGCCGCGCAGCTGCTGCAGAAGCCGTTCAAGGCCGCCGATACCGATGTGCAGGCGCTGCTGCTGGTCGGCCTGTACCAGCTGTTTTACAGCCGTATCCCGGCCCACGCCGCCATCGGCGAGACCGTCGGCTGCGCCGACAAGCTGAAGAAACCGTGGGCCAAGGGCCTGCTCAATGCCGTGCTGCGCCGCGCCCAACGCGAAGGCGAAGAACTGCTGGCCGGCATGGAACGCGACCCGGTGGTGCGCACCGCCCACCCGCGCTGGCTGCAGAAGTCGCTCAAGGCCTTCTGGCCGGAGCAGTGGGAGGCCATCTGTGCCGCCAACAACGCCCACCCGCCAATGATCTTGCGGGTCAACCGCCGCCACCACAGCCGCGACGCCTACCTGGCACTGCTGGCCGAGGCGGGCGTTGCCGCCAGCGCCTGCCAGTACAGCCGTGACGGCATCGTGCTGGCCGAAGCCTGCGACGTGCGCGGCCTGCCAGGTTTTGCCGAAGGCTGGGTAAGCGTGCAGGACGAAGCCGCGCAGCTGTCCGCCGACCTGCTGGAACTGGCCCCCGGCCAGCGCGTGCTCGACGCCTGCTGTGCACCGGGCGGCAAGACCTGCCATCTGCTGGAAGCCGAAGCCGGCCTGGCCCACGTGGTGGCCATCGACCTCGAAGCCAAGCGCCTGACCCGTGTGCGCGAGAACCTCGACCGCCTGCAGCTGGACGCCGAGCTGATCGCCTGCGATGCTCGCGACACCGCCAGCTGGTGGGACGGCAAGCCGTTCCAGCGCATCCTGCTCGACGCACCGTGCTCGGCCACCGGCGTGATCCGCCGCCATCCGGACATCAAACTGACCCGTCAGGCCGACGACATCCCGGCCCTGGCCACGTTGCAAGGCGAACTGCTCGATGCCCTGTGGCCGACGCTGGAAGTGGGGGGCATGCTGCTGTACGCCACCTGCTCCAGCCTGCCGACCGAGAACACCGAAGTGATCGATGCCTTCCTTGCCCGCACCCCGGGCGCCCGTGAGCTGGACCTGGCCACCGAAGCCGGTCTGCGCCAGCCCCACGGGCGCCAGTTGCTGGCCCAGGAAGGCGGCCACGACGGTTTCTACTATGCCAAACTGATCAAGATCGCCGCCTCACGCGGATAAGAACAAAAGGTAGGGAGTAGCGGATGAAGATCATCATCCTCGGCGCAGGCCAGGTAGGCGGTACGCTGGCGGAGCACTTGGCCAGCGAAGCCAATGACATCACCGTGGTCGACACTGACGGCGACCGCCTGCGCGACTTGGGCGATCGCCTGGACATCCGCACCGTGCAAGGCCGTGGCTCGCTGCCTACAGTGCTGCGCCAGGCCGGTGCCGACGACGCTGACATGCTGGTAGCGGTAACCAATAGTGACGAGACCAACATGGTCGCCTGCCAGGTGGCCTATTCGCTGTTCCACACCCCGACCAAGATCGCACGGGTGCGCGAGTCGGCCTACCTGACCCGTGAAGAGCTGTTCGACAACGACCATATCCCGGTCGACGTGCTGATCAGCCCAGAGCAGGTGGTGACCAACTACATCAAGCGCCTGATCGAGCACCCAGGCTCGCTGCAGGTGATCGACTTCGCCGAAGGCAAGGCCCAGCTGGTGGCAGTGAAGGCGTACTACGGCGGCCCGCTGGTGGGCCAGCAACTGCGCCAGATCCGCGCACACATGCCCAACGTCGACACCCGCGTGGCGGCCATCTTCCGCCGCGACCGCCCCATCACCCCGCGGGGCGACACGGTGATCGAAGCAGACGACGAAGTGTTCTTCATCGCCGCGAAGAAGGACATCCGCGCGGTGATGGGCGAGCTGCGCCGCATCGACGAAACCAACAAGCGTGTGGTCATCGCCGGTGGCGGTCAGATCGGCGAGCGCCTGGCCGAAGCAATCGAAAGCCGCTACCAGGTGAAGATCATCGAGATGAGCCCGGCCCGTTGCCGGCACCTCTCCGATACCCTGGAAAGCACCGTGGTGCTGCAGGGCAGCGCCTCGGACAAGGACCTGATGCTCGAGGAGAACATCGCCGACGCCGACATCTTCCTGGCCCTGACCAACGACGACGAGGCCAACATCATGTCGTCGCTGCTGGCCAAGCGCCTGGGTGCGCGAAAGGTGATGACCATCATCAACAACCCGGCCTATGTCGACCTGGTGCAGGGTGGCGACATCGACATCGCCATCAGCCCGCAGCTGGCCACCATCGGCACCCTGCTGGCGCACGTGCGCCGAGGCGACATCGTCAGCGTGCACTCGCTGCGCCGTGGCGCTGCCGAAGCTATCGAAGCGGTGGCGCACGGGGATTCGAAGTCGAGCAAGGTGGTCGGCAAGGCGATCGAAGACATCGCCCTGCCGCCGGGCACTACCATCGGCGCGATCATTCGTGACGAAGAGGTGATGATTGCCCACGACGACACCATGATCGAATCGGGCGACCATGTGATCCTGTTCGTTGTGGATAAAAAGCATATTCGGGATGTGGAGAAGCTGTTCCACGTCGGCTTGAGTTTCTTCTAGGAATACAGGGCATGCGCGAATCGCTGGAGAAGATGCTGGCCAAGGGTGTGGATAACCCATTGCTCCGGTTCGGGCTGGGTAAAGCCTGGCTGGATGAAGGCAATGGCGCTGAAGCGGCGGTGCATCTGGCGCGCTGCGTGGAACAGGACCCGAAGTACTCGGCGGCATGGAAGCTGCTGGGCAAGGCGCATCAGCTGCAGGGTGACCTGGCGGCGGCGCGCAAGGCCTGGGAGGAGGGGATCGTCGCGGCGCAGGCCCATGGGGACAAGCAGGCCGAGAAAGAGATGACTGTGTTCCTGAAGAAGCTCGACAAAATCTCAAGCTGACGCGGTCCCTGTGGGAGCGGGTTCACCCGCGAATGCGCCGGTGAAGCCAACATTGCATTCGCGGGTAAACCCGCTCCCACAAGGTACCTGCTACCACAGGCAGAAGTGCATTCAGCCTACTGGAAGAGCAGTGGATAACTCAGTACCAGCGCGCCTCGCCGGCCGGGCGCTTCTTGAAGCGCTTCATGCTCCACATGTACTGGCTCGGGTACTCGCGCACATAGCGCTCGACCACTTTGCTCATCGCCGCCGCCGACACCGTCACGTCGGTGCTGTACATCTCTTCCGGCGCCGCCTCCAGGAACACCTTGAAGCCCGAGCCATCCGGCAGCCGCAGGGCATGCAGGAACACCCCCACCGCCTTGCCCCCGGCCAGCATGTTCGGCACGAACTTGCTGGTCAGCGCCTGGGTTCCCAGGAACGGCACGAATACCCCCGCAGACTCCGCCGGCTCCGGATCGGCAGGAATACCCACCTGGCCACCACGGCGCACTTCCTTGATCACGCTGAGGATGCCTTCCTTGGTCGAAGGCGCCACGCGGTTGCCCATCTGCACCCGCTGCTCGCGCAGCAGGTCATCCACCGCCTTCAGCTTCGGCGGGCGGTAGAAGATGATTGGTTTGCACTGGTTGCAGTAGAAGTGGTTCAGCACTTCCCAGTTACCCAGGTGGCTGGTGATGCCAACCACGCCCTTGCCCGAGGCCAGGGCCTGCTCCAGCACTTCCAGGCCGTGCACTTCCTTGACCAGCTCCAGCGAGCGCTGCGGCGGCCAGATCCAGGCACAGGCGCTTTCGACGAAGGATTTACCGATATCCTTCAACGCGCGGCCCACCAGCTGCTCGCGCTCGACCGGGTCCATCTCCGGGAAGCACTTGGCCAGGTTGATACGCACGACATTGCGCGAGCCGTTGGGGATCTTCCACATCAGCCAGCCGATACCGGCGCCGACGCGCTGCACAGCGCCCCAGGGCAGCTTGGCAAACAGACGCAGCACCCCGACCATCAGGGCGCCCTTGAACTTTTCCACAGGCGAATTCCTTATTTCAGCAAGGCGCGCATTGTAACCCCTCAGCGCAACAAGGCGGCGTAGCGATCGCAATCGGTGGTGTGGTCCATGACCATGCCGGTGGCCTGCATGAAGGCGTAGCAGATGGTCGGGCCAACGAAAGTGAAGCCGGCTTTCTGCAGGGCCTTGCTCATGGCCTTGGCTTGGTCGGTAACCGCCGGCACTTCGCTGCGATCGCTGAAATGGTTGATCTTCGGCGCACCACCAACAAACGACCACAGCCATTCGGCAGGGTTATCCACAGCCAGCCAGGCCTGCGCGTTACGCCTGGCAGCCTTGAGCTTGAGGCGGTTGCGGATGATGCCGGCATCCTGCATCAACTCCTCGATGCGTTCGTCGCTCATGACGGCGAGTTTCACCGGATCGAAGCCGTGCATCACCTCGCGATAACGCTCGCGTTTGCGCAATACGGTGATCCACGAAAGCCCCGCCTGGAACCCTTCGAGCAAAAGCATCTCGAACAGCAATGCCGGGTCACGCTGGGGCGTTCCCCATTCCTGGTCATGGTAGGCCTGGTACAACGGATCGTCGGTACACCAAAAGCAGCGTGGCATAAGGCTCCAATGAGTAGAGGGCGAGGCGAATCAGGTTATACTCCCGCTCTTTACATCCGCATCCCCAGATACAGGTGAATTTCGTGAGCCAGCCTACGCCAGCCGTGCGTACCTTCCAAGACCTGATCCTCGCCCTGCAGAACTACTGGGCCGAGCAAGGTTGTGTGGTGCTTCAGCCCTACGATATGGAAGTAGGCGCCGGCACTTTCCACACCGCTACATTCCTGCGCGCCGTCGGTCCAGAAACCTGGAACGCCGCCTATGTGCAGCCTAGCCGTCGCCCTGCCGACGGGCGGTATGGCGAAAACCCCAACCGCCTGCAGCACTACTACCAGTTCCAGGTGGTACTGAAGCCCAACCCGGCCAACTTCCAGGAACTGTACCTCGGCTCGCTGAAAGCCATCGGCCTGGACCCGCTGGTCCACGACATTCGCTTCGTCGAAGACAACTGGGAATCGCCGACCCTCGGCGCCTGGGGCCTGGGCTGGGAAATCTGGCTCAACGGCATGGAAGTCACCCAGTTCACCTACTTCCAGCAGGTAGGCGGCATCGAGTGCTACCCGGTCACCGGTGAAATCACCTACGGCCTCGAGCGCCTGGCCATGTACATCCAGGGCGTCGACTCGGTGTATGACCTGGTGTGGGCCGACGGCCCGTTCGGCAAGGTCACCTATGGCGACGTGTTCCACCAGAACGAGGTGGAGCAGTCGACCTACAACTTCGAACACGCCAACGTCGAGAAGCTGTTCGAACTGTTCGATTTCTACGAAAGCGAAGCCAACCGCCTGATCAAGCTGGAGCTGCCGCTGCCGACCTATGAAATGGTCCTGAAGGCCTCGCACACCTTCAACCTGCTGGATGCCCGCCGCGCCATCTCGGTAACCGAGCGCCAGCGCTACATCCTGCGTGTACGTACCCTGGCCCGGGACGTGGCACAAAGCTATCTGCAAGCCCGTGCACGCCTGGGCTTCCCGATGGCTACCCCTGAACTGCGTGACGAAGTGTTGGCTAAGCTGGAGGCTGCACAATGAGTGCTCAAGATTTCCTGGTAGAACTGGGCACCGAAGAGCTGCCACCGAAGGCCCTCGCCAGCCTCGGTGAAGCCTTCCTGGCCGGTATCGAGAAAGGCTTGCAGGCCGCTGGCCTGAACTACACCGGCAAGCAGGTATACGCCGCGCCGCGTCGCCTGGCCGTGCTGATCCGCCAGCTGGACGTGCAGCAGCCTGACCGTAGCATCAACATCGACGGCCCACCCCTGCAGGCTGCTTTCAAAGACGGCGAGCCGACCCAGGCTGCCTTGGGCTTTGCCAAGAAATGCGGCGTGGAGCTGTCGGAAATCGACCAGAGCGGCCCCAAGCTGCGCTTCTCCCAGCACATCCCGGGCAAGGCCACCAGCGGCCTGCTGCCGACCATCGTCGAAGATTCGCTCAACGACCTGCCAATTCCCAAGCGCATGCGCTGGGCGGCCAGCCGTGAAGAGTTCGTGCGCCCGACCCAATGGCTGGTGATGCTGCTGGGCGATCAGGTGGTCGACTGCACCATCCTGTCGCAGAAGGCCGGCCGTGAATCCCGTGGCCACCGCTTCCACCACCCGGAAAACGTGGTCATCACCACCCCGGCCAACTACGTCGAAGACCTGCGCAAAGCCTACGTGCTGGCTGACTTCGCCGAGCGCCGCGAGCTGATCAGCAAGCGTACCGCCGAGCTGGCGATGCAGCAGGAAGGCAGCGCCATCGTGCCGCCGGCGCTGCTGGACGAAGTGACCGCCCTGGTCGAGTGGCCGGTGCCGCTGGTGTGCTCGTTCGAGGAGCGTTTCCTCGAAGTGCCGCAGGAAGCCCTGATCACCACCATGCAGGACAACCAGAAGTACTTCTGCCTGCTGGACAGCGAAGGCAAGCTGCTGCCGCGCTTCATCACCGTGGCCAACGTCGAGAGCCGCGATCCGAAACAGATCGTGCAAGGCAACGAGAAGGTCGTGCGCCCACGCCTGACCGATGCCGAGTTCTTCTTCAAGCAGGACAAGAAGCAACCGCTGGAAACCTTCAACGAGCGCCTGAAGAACGTGGTGTTCCAGGCTCAGCTGGGTACCGTATACGACAAGGCAGAGCGCGTTTCCAAACTGGCCGCCTTCATCGCCCCGCTGATCGGCGGCGACGCCCAGCGCGCCGGCCGTGCCGGCCTGCTGTCGAAGTGCGACCTGGCCACCGAAATGGTCGGCGAATTCCCTGAAATGCAGGGCGTTGCCGGTTACTACTACGCGCTCAATGACGGTGAGCCGGAAGACGTGGCCCTGGCCCTGAACGAGCAGTACATGCCACGCGGTGCTGGCGCCGAGTTGCCACAGACCCTCACCGGTGCTGCCGTGGCCATCGCCGACAAGCTCGACACCTTGGTCGGCATCTTCGGCATCGGCATGTTGCCAACCGGCAGCAAGGACCCGTACGCCCTGCGCCGTGCCGCCTTGGGCGTGCTGCGTATCCTGATCGAGAAACAGCTGGACCTGGACCTGACCGGCGCGGTCGAGTTCGCGGTCAAGCAGTTCGGCGCCAAGGTCAAGGCCGCCGGCCTGGCCGAGCAGGTGCTGGAGTTCATCTTCGACCGCCTGCGTGCGCGTTACGAAGACGAAGGCATCGACGTGGCCACCTACCTGTCGGTACGTGCCCTGCAACCAGGTTCTGCCCTGGACTTCGACCAGCGCGTACAGGCTGTACAAGCCTTCCGCAAGCTGCCGGAAGCCGAGGCCCTGGCCGCGGTGAACAAGCGCGTCTCGAACCTGCTGAGCAAGGCCGAAGGCGCCATCGCCGATCACGTCGAGCCGAAGTACTTCGACAACGCCAACGAGTTCTCCCTGTACTCGGCCATCCAGCAGGCCGACCAGGCTGTGCAACCGATGGCTGCTGCACGCCAGTACAGCGAATCGTTGGCCCGCCTGGCAGCCCTGCGTGATCCGGTCGATGCCTTCTTCGAGGCGGTGATGGTCAACGCCGAGGATGCCAAGGTACGCGCCAACCGTTATGCCCTGCTCAGCCGCCTGCGCGGTCTGTTCCTGGGCGTGGCCGACATTTCGCTGCTGGGGTAAGCCTTGAAACTGCTGATTCTCGACCGTGACGGGGTAATCAACTACGACTCCGACGCCTACATCAAGACGCTGGACGAGTGGGTGCCGATCCCTGGCTCGGTCGAAGCGATCGCGCAGTTGAGCAAGGCAGGCTGGACGGTGGCCGTGGCCACCAACCAGTCCGGTATTGCCCGGGGCTACTACGCGCTGACAACCCTCGAGGCCATGCACGCGCGCCTGCGTGCGCTGGTGGCCGAGCAGGGTGGCGAGGTGGGCCACATCGTGTATTGCCCGCACGGGCCGGATGAAGGCTGCGATTGCCGCAAGCCCAAGCCCGGCATGCTGCGGGCGATCGCCGAGCATTACCAGGTCGGCCTTGAAGGCGTCTGGTTCGTTGGCGACAGCAAAGGTGACCTGGAGGCCGCCCTGGCCGTCGGTGCACAACCCGTGCTGGTGAAAACCGGCAAGGGCGAGCGGACTCTGGAAAAAGGCGTCCCTGAAACTACACTGATTTTCGACGATCTGGCAGCTATCGCCAGAGAACTAATTTAAACGGTGCGCCTTCGGGCGCATTTTTCTCAGGCGGGCATGCCCCGCAATGGTACAAGCCACTATGTCGATCCTGCAGGCGATCAGAATCTTTCTTTTTTACCTGCTGCTGGGCACCAGTTCGCTGCTGTGGTGCTCGCTGAGCTTTTTCGTCGCGCCGTTCCTGTCATTCCCCAAGCGCTACAAGTTCATCAACGTGTACTGGTGCCGTTGCGCGTTGTTCCTGGTGCGCACCATCCTGGGTATTGACTACAAGATCACTGGCGCCGAGAACGTGCCCGATGAACCGTGCGTGATCCTGTCCAACCACCAGAGCACCTGGGAAACCTTCTTCCTTTCCCAGTACTTCTCGCCGCTGAGCCAGGTGCTCAAACGCGAGTTGCTGTACGTGCCGTTCTTCGGTTGGGCCATGGCCATGCTGCGGCCGATCGCAATCAACCGCGATAACCCCAAGGAAGCTCTGCGCCAGGTAGCCAGCAAGGGTGATGAGCTGCTCAAGCAGAAGACTTGGGTGCTGATATTCCCGGAGGGCACCCGCGTGCCGTTCGGCACCATGGGCAAGTTCTCCCGTGGCGGTACCGCGCTGGCAGTGAATGCCGGGCTGCCAGTGCTGCCGATTGCCCACAACGCCGGCAAGTTCTGGCCGAAGACAGGTTGGGGTAAGCGCGCTGGTACCATCGAGGTGGTGATTGGCGAACCGATGTACGCCAACGGGACCGGACCACGGGCCATCGCCGAGCTCAACGACCGCGCCGCGGCGTGGAACGAAGCGACCCAACGGGCCATGGGTTCGCTGCCGCCAGCAGAGGAAAATCCCCAGGAGCAGATGGCCTGACCATCTGTGGATAACTTGTGAACTGTTTTTGGATTAAATGCCTGAAGTGATAGCTAAGTGTTTGAATTAACTGTTTATTTCTGTGTATGACATTTTTCTGAAAATCGTGCATAAGTTTTTTTTGGGGCATAAGAAAACCGGCTTTTACAGCCGGTTTTTTTATGGGCTCGGTAGCAGGATTGCACCCTCTGTGGGAGAAGACTGTGGGAGCGGCCTTGCGTCGCGAAAGGGCCGCAAGGCGGCCCCAGCAATTCATGCATCACAGCTGAAATCCTGGGGCCGCTGCGCAGCCCAATCGCGACACAAGGCCGCTCCCACAACAAGCGCTTCAGCGCCTGAGCATTTGGTGCAGGCCTTGAGCTGCGTCAGATCTTGTCGATATCCACATCCTTGGTTTCTTTCAGGCAGAAGATCCCAACCACCAGGCTGACGCCGGTCACCAGCACCGGATACCACAGCCCGTAGAAGATATCCCCGGTATACACCACCAGCGCGAACGACACTGTTGGCAGGAAGCCACCGAACCAGCCGTTACCAATGTGGTAGGGCAGCGACATCGAGGTGTAGCGGATGCGGGTCGGGAACAGCTCGACCATCACTGCCGCCAGTGGGCCGTAGGTCATGGTTGCGATCAGGATCATCGCCACGATCAGCACCACCACCATCACCTGGTTGACCTGCGCAGGGTCGGCTTTAGCCGGATAACCAGCCTGCTCCACCGCCGCACGCATGGCCGCTTCGTCGAAGCCGTTGATGGTCTTGTCACCGATGTTCACCACCACATCGCTGCCGGCCACATCCACCGAGCTGTACGGCAGGCCCTGCTTGACCAGGAAGGTCTTGACCTTGTCGCAAGGGCTATCGAAACGCGCCTTGCCCACCGGGTCGAACTGGAAGGTGCAGCCTTGCGGGTCGGCAGTGACCACGATCGGCGCCTGGCGGCTGGCCGCGTCGATCTGTGGGTTGGCGTAGTGGCTCAGCGCCTTGAACAGCGGGAAGTACAGCACCGTGGCCAGCAGCAAGCCGAGCATCAGGATCGGTTTGCGGCCAATACGGTCGGACAACCAACCGAACAACACGAAGAACGGCGCACCAATGACCACGCTAATGATCAGCAGGGTGTTGGCCTGGGCCGGGTCCATCTTCAGCATTTGGGTCATGAAGAACAGCACATAGAACTGCGCCGTGTAGAACGTCACGGCCTGCCCGGCGTTGATGCTGAACAGGGCGGTGAGCACAACTTTCAGGTTCGGCCAGGAGGTAAACGACTCACGGATCGGCGACTTGCTGACCTTGCCTTGGGCCTTCATTTTCACGAACGCCGGCGACTCGTGCATGCTCATGCGGATCCAGGTGGAAATCGCCAGCAGTACGATCGACAGCAGGAACGGCAGGCGCCAGCCCCAGGTTTCGAACTGGTCGCCACTGATATAGCGGCTGCCCAGCACCACCACCAGCGACAGCAGCAGGCCGAGGGTGGCGGTGGACTGGATGAAACCGGTGTGGAAGCCGCGCTTGCCAGGCGGCGCATGCTCGGCCACGTAGGTGGCCGCACCACCGTACTCACCGCCCAGTGCCAGCCCCTGCAGCATGCGCAGGATCACCAGAATGATCGGTGCAGCGATGCCGATGCTGGCGTAGGTGGGCAACAGCCCCACTGCGAAAGTGGACAGGCCCATCAGCACGATGGTGACCAGGAAGGTGTACTTGCGCCCGATCATGTCGCCCAGACGGCCGAACACCAGCGCGCCGAACGGCCGCACCAGGAAGCCGGCGGCAAAAGCCATGAGGGCGAAGATGAAGGCGGTGGTGTCGTTCACGCCAGCGAAGAACTGCTTGCTGATGACCGCTGCCAGTGCGCCATAGAGAAAAAAGTCATACCACTCGAAAACTGTCCCGAGGGATGACGCGAAAATGATCTTGCGTTCTTCACGGCGGCTGGAGCTGCTGGCCACCGCACCCTGCTCTTGGATGTAATCCGACATCGTTGCTGTCCTCGGCCCGCAGGCCACAGTGATTATTCTTGTTGTTCCACTGTCGGCAGCTTCTGACCGCTAGCTGCCGGTACTGCACGCACCCGGGGGTCAGGGCGTCGGTATCGCGTCTTCGTTCAGATAGGTCTGGGTGGCAGCTCCTTTGAGAATCAGTTGCGCCGCCTTTTCGGCGATCATCAGGGTGGGTGAACAGGTATTGCCAGAGGTGATCTGCGGCATGATCGAGGCGTCCGCCACGCGCAGGCCGGGGATGCCGTGTACGCGCAGCTGGTTATCCACAACGTCCATTTCGCCATTACCCATGCGGCAGGTGCCGACCGGGTGGAAGATTGTGGTGCCAATCTTGCCGGCAGCTTCGAACAGCTCTTCTTCTGTTTGCAGGGCTGGACCCGGCAGGTATTCCTTTGGGTCGAACGCGGCGAGGGCTGGGGCCTGGACGATACGCCGGGTAAGGCGAATGGCATCGGCGGCGACGCGCAGGTCCTGGGGGTCGCTGAGGTAGTTGGGGTCGATCAGCGGCGTGCTGTTCATGTCGGTGCTGCGGATATCGATACGCCCGCGACTGGCCGGGCGCAGGTTGCACACCGAGGCGGTAAAGGCCGGGAACGGGTGCAGTGGCTCACCGAAGCGCTCAAGTGACAGCGGCTGCACGTGGTATTGCAGGTTGGCGGTGGCCTGCTCCGGGCTCGAACGCACGAACGCACCCAGTTGGCTTGGCGCCATGGCCAGCGGGCCGCTGCGGTCATAGAGGTAGCGCAGGCCCATGCCCACCTTGCCCCACAGGCTGTTGGCCATCTGGTTCAGGGTACGGGTATTGCGGATCTGATAGATCAGGCGCAGTTGCAGGTGATCCTGCAGGTTGCCGCCAACGCCTGGCATGTCATGACGCACGCCAATGCCCAGGCTTTCCAGTAACTGGCGCGGGCCGATGCCGGAGCGCTGCAGAATACCGGGTGAGCCCACCGCGCCCGCACAGAGGATGATCTCGCGACGCCCCGCAAACTCGTGCCAGGCACCTTTCCAGAACGCCTTCACCGCCCGTGCACGGGTATTGTTGAGCAGCACCTGGTCAACCTGGACGCCGGTCAGCACGGTGAGGTTGGGGCGGTCCTTGATCGGCCGCAGGAAGGCCTTGGAGGCGTTCCAGCGCACACCGCTGCGTTGGTTCACCTGAAAGTATCCACAACCCTGGTTATCGCCAGTATTGAAGTCCTCGACCTTGCCGATGCCGCTTTGCTCGGCGGCATCGCGGAAGGCATCAAGGATCGGCCAACTGTAGCGCTGGCGCTCGACCCGCCATTCGCCTTCACCACCGTGGTGCTCGCTGGCGCCGGCGAAGTGGCTTTCACTGGCCTTGAACAACGGCAGCACGTCCTGCCAGGCCCAGCCGTCGTTGCCTTGCTCAGCCCAACGGTCATAGTCGGCGGCCTGGCCGCGCATGTAGATCATGCCGTTGATCGAGGAGCAGCCACCCAGCACCTTGCCGCGTGGATAGCCCAGCGCACGACCGCCCAGGCCGGGCTGAGCCTCGGTCTTGAAGCACCAGTCGGTGCGCGGGTTGCCGATGCAGTAGAGATAACCGACGGGGATGTGGATCCAGGGATAGTTGTCACGGCCACCCGCTTCCAGCAGCAGTACGCGGCAGGAAGGGTCGGCGGACAAGCGATTGGCCAGCAGGCAACCGGCGGGACCGGCCCCTACGACCACGTAGTCGAAGACAGCATCGGCTGATGGCATGTGCAACCTCGGGCCTGATTATTATTCTTGTCCCGATCCATCTTAGTGAGTAATTTCGTGGAGGAAACACGAGATTTCGCGCAGCCGCTGTGCGTTTTAGCACAGTGGTAAGTCTGTACTGGCCTCTTCGCGGGCGTGCCCGCGAAGAGGCCGGAACGAACTGCAAAAAAGGATCAGCATGTTCGACTGGAACGATCTGCGGTTTTTCCTCGAGTTGCAGCGCAGCGGCCGCCTGCTTACCGCCGCCAAGCGCCTCAACACCACTCACAGCACCGTGGCCCGGCACATCGAGAACATCGAGCAATGCCTGGGTACCGCGCTGTTCGTGCAGCATGCCCAGGGCTATGAACTGACCCCCTCGGGCCAGGCCCTGCTCAAGCACGCCGAAGCCATGGAAAACGTCGCCCTGCTGGCGCAGGAAGAAATCACCCAGGCCATCACTCCGCTGGGCAAGATTCGCCTGGGGGTGACGGAAGGCATCGGCATCATGTTCTTCACCCCGCGCATGAATGCGCTGTTCGACCGCTATCCAGGCCTGGAAGTGGAGCTGGTGGCGGTGCCGCGCTTCGTCAGCATCCTCAACCGCGAGGCGGAGATCAGCATCCACCTGGAACGGCCCAACGCCGACCTGCTGATCACCCGCAAGCTCACCGACTATCGCCTGGCCCTGTACGCCAGCCAGGCCTACCTGGACCGTGCGCCCCCGCTGCGCAACCGCGAGGACCTGGCCCGGCACAACTGGATCGGCTACGTCGACGACTTGCTGTTCAGCCAGGAACTGCTGTTTCTCAACAGCTTCTGCCGGGCACCCAACGTGGTGTTTCGCAGCACCAGCGTAATCGCCCAGCAAACCGCCGCCCGCGCCGGGCTGGGCATCGCCGTACTGCCCAACTACATGGCCCGCCACGACCCGACGCTGGTGCGCGTGCTGCCTGGCGAAACCATCCAGCGCAGCTACTGGATCTGCACCCGCCGCGAACTGCACAAGTCGGTGCGCCTGCGGGTGGTGTGGGACTACCTGCTGGCGCTGTGCGCGGCGGAACAGAGCGAGCTGCTAGCCCAGTAGCGCCTTGCCGGCCAGCAGCAGGGCCGCCGCCCAACCGGCCACGGCAAACATCTGCTGCAAGCGCGGCCCGGCCAGCCTGGCCGCCAATGGCCGCGCCAGCAGCAGGCCGAGCACCGCGCCGACTGCAAACGGGGCGCCAACCTGCCAATGCATGACCCCCGCCAGGCTGGCGCTGACCACACTGCCGGTGGAAACCAGGGCGATTACCGCCAGCGAGGTGGAGACGATGCTGGTCATACGCAGGTTGGTATAGCGGTTCAGGGCCGGGATGATGACAAAGCCTCCGCCCACGCCGAGCAGGCCGGACAGCAGCCCGGCCAATGCGCCGGTGAAAGCCAGGGCGCGCGCGCAGGGCAGGGTCCAGCGCAAACGGCCCTGCAACGGGTTCAGCACGCAGGGTTCGATGTAGCGATGGGCGTCATTGGCTTCGCCGCGCAGTTCCTTGGCCGCCTTGCGCCAGATGCGCACGCAGGCGTACACCAGCACCCCGGCGAACACCAACTGCAGTGGCGCGTTCGGCAAGCGGTGCGCCAGCATCAGCCCGAACGGGGCGGCTGCCACACCTATCAATGCGATGAACAGCGCCGCCCGGTAGCGCACCAGACCCTGACGCAAGCCCAGCACAGCACCCACCGCCGCCGCCATGCCTACAGCCAGCAGGCCGACCGGTGCTGCCTCGACCATCGACAGCCCCAGGCCAAACACCAGCAAAGGCACTGCGAGAATGCCACCACCTGCACCGGTCAACGCCAGCACCGCACCGATGATCGCGCCCAGGCCCGCACCCAACAATTGATGTTCGATCACTGCCCACCCTCGGATACCAACGGCTGAGGGCGTGCCAGCCATTCACGGCCCTTGAGCATGCCTTTCCAGTACAAGGGTGGCAGCGCCCGCGCCTTGAGCAACCAGGCCAGGCGTGTCGGCTTGCGGCCATCGAGTAACCAATTGGGAAAGCTCGGTGCCAGCTTGCCTCCATAAGTGAACTCGGCCAGGACAATCTTGCCGCGCTCGACAGTGAGCGGGCACGATCCATAACCATCGTACTGGGCCAGGGTAGGCAGCCTGCCCAAGGCCACCAGCACATTATTGGCCACGACCGGAGCCTGCTTGCGAGCAGCGGCGGCGGTCTTGGCATTGCTGGTGTTGGCCACGTCCCCCAGGGCATGGACATTGGCGAACTGCCGATGGCGCAGGCTCTGCGGATCGACATCGACCCAGCCGGCGCTGTCGGCCAATGGGCTTTCACGAATGAAGTCCGGTGCCACCTGCGGCGGAACCACGTGCAGCATGTCGAAGGCCTCTATACGGGTTTCGCTGCTGCCATCGGCCAAGGTTCGCACGAAAGTGGCGCGCTTGTTCGGGCCGTCCACGGCTACCAGGCGGTGGGAAAAATTGAGGTCCACAGCGTACTTGTCGATGTACTTCATCAGTGCGGGCACGTAGTCCGCCACACCGAACAACACCGCGCCGGCATTGAAGAAGCTGGCTTTCACAGCCCCCAGGTGACCGTGTCGCAGCCAGTGATCGCAAGACAGATACAGCGCCTTCTGCGGCGCCCCCGCGCACTTTATCGGCATGGGTGGCTGGCAGAACAGGGCGCGGCCTTGCTTGAGCTTCTGCACCAGCTCCCAGGTGTAGGGCGCCAGGTCGTAGCGATAGTTGGAGGTGACGCCGTTGCGGCCCAGGGTCTCGCTAAGGCCATCAATGGCCGCCCAATCCAGCTTGAGGCCGGGGCAGACCACCAGCTGTTCATAACTGATGGCGCAGCCACCTTCGAGGAGGACCAGTTGGCCCAGAGGATCGAACCCCTGCACCCGTGCCTTTATCCAGCGAACACCGCGCGGGATGGTCGAGGCCATGGTGCGGGCAGTGCTTGGTGCCTTGAAAACACCAGCACCGACCATGGTCCAGCCGGGTTGGTAGTAATGCACCTCGGCGGGGTCGATCAAGACCACGTCCAGCGACGGGTCACGGCTGATCAGGCTGGAAGCAGTGGCGATACCAGCGGCACCGGCACCGACGATGACCACTTTGTGGTGGTCGGTATTGGCAGGGGACAACAAGGCAGGCATGGCGGTAAATCCTGGAAATCTGGTTATGGGGCAGGGCGGTCACAGCTTGTTCAGCGGAATCTTCAGGTAGCTCACACCGTTCTCTTCCGGTGCGGGGAACTGGCCACTGCGCATGTTCACCTGCACCGAAGGCAGGATCAGCACGGGCATGTCGAGGGTCTTGTCGCGGGCTTCACGCATGGCGACGAAGCTCTCCTCATCGATACCCTGGTGAATGTGAATATTGCTGGCGCGCTGCTCGGCCACGGTGGTGACGTACTGCATGGCGCGGCCACCTGGCAGGTAGTCATGGCACATGAACAGCCGGGTCTGGTCGGGGAAGGCCAGCAGGCGACGGATCGAGCGGTACAGGGTGCGGGCATCGGCCCCCGGGAAGTCGCAACGGGCAGTACCGTAGTCGGGCATGAACAAGGTGTCGCCAACGAACACCGCGGTCTCGCCAGCATCCTCGATCATGAAGCTCATGCACGCAGGCGTGTGCCCCGGGGTGTGCAGCGCTCGAGCATGCAGGTTGCCAATGCGGAAACCTTCCTCGTCTTCGAACAGTACATCGAACTGGCTACCATCGCGGGCGAAGCCGGGCTCGGCGTTGAACAGGTCACCGAACACTTTCTGCACCAGGGTTATGTGCGCACCAATAGCGGTATGACCACCGAGCTTTTCCTTCAAATAGGCCGCCGCCGAAAGGTGGTCGGCATGCACATGGGTTTCCAGTACCCATTGCACGCTGGCTTCAAGCTCGGTCACTCGCTGGATCAGGCGGTCGGCCGAGGCAGTGCAGGTACGCCCGGACTTGGGGTCGTAATCCAGCACACTGTCAATCAATGCGCACTGGCGGGTTTCACGGTCCATGACCAGATAGCTGATGGTCGAGGTCGCCTGGTCGTAAAAGGCGTCCACGTGCAGGTTGTTGCCGATGATCATCACGTTCTCCAATTTATCCGCCCAGCTTTGTACAGGCGTAGGCAGTGCCAGGAGGTTTATCAAGATGCATGCCAGGCATTCTCCCGCGCGCGGGCCAATGAAACCGGCCCGTTGCTGACAGTTGCCGACGACAGTGGCAGTGCAACTGGCAGTCGACTGTCAGCCAATGGCAGTGTTTGGCAGTCCTTGTTACCCTGCGCCGGTCATCCAAACGGTGCCGTCATGCCTGAAGCCCACCCCCTCATCCTAGCCCTGGTTTCCTATCTTGAGCACGATGCCCTGCCAACCATCGTGCTGGATACCGACTACAACATCCTGGCCGCCAACGCTGCCTATCGCCGCCAGTTCAGTCGCCATGAGCAGGCGCCATTGGGCGAAAAATGCCACAAGGTCTCGCACCACTACGCCGTGCCTTGCGACCAGGCCGGCGAGCATTGCCCGATGCGCAAGGCATGGCACAGCAAGGTGCCGGAGCGGGTGTTGCACATTCATCACACGCCACGCGGCCCCGAGCATGTGGATGTCGAGCTGCGGCCGATCCTGGATGAACAGGGCAGGGTGGTGGCCTTTGTCGAACGCCTGACCAGCATCACCCTCGCATCGGCGCAGCCCCAGGAGCAAGGGCTGGTCGGCCGGGCGCCAGCGTTCAAGGCGGCCCTGGCCAGCCTGCAGCGTGCGGCGCCAGCGCAGATCCCGGTGTTGCTGCAGGGTGAGTCGGGTACCGGCAAGGAACTGTTCGCCCGCGCGGTGCACATGGGCAGCCCCAGGGCCAACGGCCCGCTGGTTGTGGTCGACTGTACCAGCCTGACCGAGTCGTTGTTCGAGAGCGAGCTGTTCGGCTACGAGAAGGGCGCGTTCACTGGCGCCAACCAGCGCAAGATCGGCCTCGCCGAAGCGGCTCATGGCGGCACCCTGTTCCTCGATGAAATTGGCGAAGTACCGCTGGCGATGCAGGTGAAGCTGCTGCGCCTGATCGAGTCCGGAAGCTTTCGCCCGGTAGGTAGCCTGCGCACGGTGCATTCGGATTTTCGTCTTGTTTCAGCGACGCACAAACCGCTCCGGCAGATGGTGGCAGACGGCACCTTCCGCGAAGACCTGTACTACCGCATCAGCGGCTTCCCGATCCGCCTGCCGGCATTGCGCGAACGTGTGGAAGATTTACCCCTGCTAGCGCAGAGCCTGCTGCAACGCATGGCAGGCAAGCCGACGCCCAGGCTGAGCGACGATGCCTTGCAGCAGCTTGGGCTGCATCCATTCCCGGGCAACATTCGCGAGCTGCGCAACATTCTGGAAAGGGCACGCCTGTTTGCCGATGACGGGCTGATCCGGCCCGAGCATTTGCCGGAGGATATCGGGCCGTCGGGGGCGATCAAGGCAGGTGGCCGGCGCAATCACCTGGGTGAACTGGCGCAGGCACTGGAACAGTTCAAGGGCTCGCGCAGCGAACTGGCCCGTCACCTTGGCCTGAGCGAGCGCACTCTATATCGCCGGTTGAAAGAGCTTGGCCTGAATTGACGCGTTGGCTGCGCCGGCCCTATCGCCGGCAAGCAGGCTCCCACAGTGATGGCGCTTCACGGACCTTTACCGGACCTTTACCTCTGTCCTGACATTAAACAGAAAGGATTGTGGTCTGATCAGTTAACCGAACCTGGCAACCTGTCAGCTCCCGCCAGGCGTCAACATGCAGAGGACCGCATCAAATGAAAAAAACCCTAACCGTGATCTGCGCCGCGCTCATGCTCAGCGCCCCCTTGGCCAGCTTCGCGCAGCCGGGTCCACCTGATCGGCATGATGGCGGCCCTTCGCACCAAGGCAACCCGCCCCATGGTCAGCCACAGCACCAGGGCCGCCATGACAATGGCCGCGGTCCCGCTTACCGTGACCCGAACTTCCACCCACAACAGGGTTTGCCAGTTCCGCATCAGCAGTGGCAGCGCGGCCATGTGGTTGACCCGCATTACCGTGGCGACCGTTACTGGGTGACCGACTGGAAAGCACGCCACCTGTATGCGCCTCCGCGTGATCACCGCTGGTTGTATGTGAATGGGGACTATGTACTGGTCGCAATCACCAGCGGTGTGATCGTCAACATCCTCAGCGGTTACTGATTTCTACAGACACTAAAAAGCCCGCTTCCGCGGGCTTTTCAGTGTCTGACGATCTACACCGGATCAGAAGTCCAGGTTCGACACCGACAACGCGTTGCTTTCAATGAAGTCACGACGCGGCTCGACTGCATCACCCATCAGGGTGTTGAAGATCTGGTCAGCAGCGATCGCATCCTCGATGGTGACCTTGAGCATACGGCGAACGGTCGGGTCCATGGTGGTTTCCCACAGCTGGTCCGGGTTCATCTCACCCAGCCCTTTGTATCGCTGAATGGTGTGTCGCTTGGTGGTCTCGTTCATCAGCCAATCCAGGCCTTCCTTGAACTCGACGATTGCTTTGCGGCGCTCACCGCGCTGTACGTAAGCACCTTCGCCCAACAAGCTGGACAGCTTGGCACCAATGTTGACTACGGTACGGTAGTCATTGCTGCCGAAGAAGTCCCGGTTGAAGGTGACGTAGCTGGCCAGGCCGTGGGAGGTGATCTCCACTTCTGGCAGCCATACGTTGCGCTCTTTGTCTTCACGCAGGCTGGCTTTGTAAACCAGGCCGGACTTCTGGCTGTTGTTCAGACGCTCCTGGAACTGGGCCAACCAGGCTTGCATCACAGCGTGGTCACCCAACTGCTCCAGGCTCACCTCCGGCAGGTAGATGAAGTGCTCGGTCAGCTCTTCCGGGTACAAGCGCGACAGGCGCTTGAGGGTCTTCATGACGCTACGGAATTCATTCACCAGTGCTTCCAGCTGCACACCGGAAACCGCTGGCGCCGACTCGTCCAGGTGCAGGCTGGCATCTTCCAGGGCCGACTGGGTCATGTACTCTTCCATGGCCTCGTCGTCCTTGATGTACTGCTCCTGCTTGCCTTTCTTCACCTTGTACAGCGGTGGCTGGGCAATGTAGATGTAGCCGCGCTCGACGAGCTCCGGCAACTGACGGAAGAAGAAGGTCAGCAGCAGGGTACGGATGTGCGAACCGTCAACGTCAGCATCGGTCATGATGATGATGTTGTGATAACGCAGCTTGTCGATGTTGTACTCTTCGCGGCCGATACCACAGCCCAGCGCAGTGATCAGCGTTCCCACTTCCTGGGACGAGATCATCTTGTCGAAGCGCGCTTTCTCGACGTTGAGGATTTTACCCTTCAACGGCAGGATCGCCTGAGTACGACGGTTGCGGCCTTGCTTCGCCGAGCCACCCGCGGAGTCACCCTCCACCAGGTACAGTTCGGAAAGGGCAGGGTCCTTTTCCTGGCAGTCCGCCAATTTGCCTGGCAGGCCGGCGATATCCAGCGCACCTTTGCGGCGAGTCATCTCACGAGCTTTACGTGCTGCTTCACGGGCACGGGCAGCGTCGATCATCTTGCCAACGACGGCCTTGGCCTCGTTCGGGTTTTCCAGCAGGAAGTCGGCAAAGTACTTGTTCATCTCCTGTTCCACGGCGGTTTTCACCTCCGAGGAAACCAGCTTGTCCTTGGTCTGCGAGCTGAACTTCGGATCCGGCACCTTCACCGAGATGATCGCGGTCAGGCCTTCACGGGCGTCGTCGCCAGTGGTCGCCACCTTGTTCTTCTTGGCCAGGCCTTCCTGTTCGATGTAGCTGTTCAGGCTACGGGTCAGCGAAGAACGGAAGCCCACCAGGTGAGTACCGCCATCGCGTTGCGGAATGTTGTTGGTGAAGCACAGCAAGTTTTCGTTGAAGCTATCGTTCCATTGCAGGGCGACTTCAACACCCACGCCATCGTCACGCTGGACGTTGAAGTGGAATACCTGGGAATTGACCGGGGTCTTGTTGGTGTTCAGGTATTCGACGAATGCACGCAGGCCGCCTTCGTACTTGAAGAACTCTTCCTTACCGCTGCGCTCATCCTTCAGCAGGATGCCAACGCCCGAGTTGAGGAATGACAGCTCGCGGATACGCTTGGCCAGGATGTCCCAGCTGAAGTGAATGTTCTTGAAGGTTTCAGCCGAAGGCTTGAAATGGATGTGAGTACCAGTGCTTTCGCTGTCACCGACAACCGCCATCGGAGCCTGTGGTACGCCGTGAACGTAGGTCTGTTCCCAGATCTTTCCGCTACGGCGAACGGTCAGTACCAGTTTCTCGGACAGGGCGTTCACAACAGAAACACCTACACCGTGCAGACCGCCAGATACTTTGTAGGAGTTGTCGTCGAACTTACCGCCAGCGTGCAGCACGGTCATGATGACCTCGGCTGCGGAAACGCCTTCTTCTTTATGCACGTCGACCGGAATGCCGCGACCGTTGTCGCGCACACTGATGGATTCGTCCGGGTGGATGATGACGGTAATGTCATCGCAGTGACCGGCGAGGGCTTCGTCGATCGAGTTGTCGACCACCTCGAAGACCATGTGGTGCAGGCCGCTACCATCATCGGTGTCGCCAATGTACATGCCGGGACGCTTGCGTACGGCATCCAAACCTTTCAGCACCTTGATGCTGGAGGAGTCGTACGTTTGATTTTCGCTCATGCCTTCACTCCCGATGGTCGTGGGTCTGGGTGATACGGCCTTGTTCCACGTGGAACAAAGCAACTGGCGTTTCCGTCTGCCAGCCTTCCCTCAGTAATTCGTGATCTACACAGGTGATGAACACCTGGCAGCGTAATTCTTCAAGCAAGCGACACAGCGCGCGGCGATGCTGGTCGTCCAGTTCGGACGGCAAGTCATCCACGAGATAAATACAGTGACCGCGGCGAGCCTGACTAACGAGGTGGCCTTGGGCAATGCGCAATGCGCACACCACCAGCTTTTGCTGACCACGCGACAGGATGTCAGCCGCGTTGTTAGCAGCCAGACGAAGGCGCAGATCAGCGCGCTGCGGACCGGCCTGGGTATGGCCCATCTGCTGATCGCGAAGGAGAGAGGAGGCGAGTACTTCTTGCAGTTCCCGGTCCTTGTCCCAGCCTCGGTAGTAGCTCAGGGTCAACCCGTCCAGCTCGACCAGTTCGCTCAGGGTTCGCTCGAAGACGGGCTTCAAGGCCTTGATGTAGTTGCGACGGTATTCATCTATTTCCGCGCTGGCCAGGCACAGTTCCCGGTCCCAGGCGGCTTGCGAAGCTGGGTCAAGTGTACCATGCCGCAACCATGAGTTCCGCTGCCGCAGTGCCTTCTGCAGCCGTTGCCAGGCTGGCAGAAAACGAGGTTCCACGTGGAACACCCCCCAATCCAGGAACTGGCGGCGTATTTTCGGAGCGCCTTCCAACAGGCGGAAACTGTCTGGGTTGATGAGCTGAAGCGGTAGCAGTTCAGCCAGCTGCGCCGCGCTCCGCGCATTCTGCCCATCGATGCGAATAGTGAACTCCCCTTGCCGCTCGCGGGACACACCCAGGTTGCTGCTACCACCCTCGGCCAATTGCACTTCGCCGAACACGGTACAGGCAGACTGTTCGTACTGAATAACCGGATTCAGGCGGGTGCTGCGGAATGAGCGCGCCAGCCCGAGCAGGTGCACGGCTTCAAGCACGCTGGTCTTGCCGCTGCCGTTAGCGCCGTAAAGGATGTTGATGCGGGGGGAGGGTGAGAGTGTCACCGGGTGCAAGTTGCGCACCGCGGTGACCATGATACGTCGAAGGGACATTTCGCCTGCTACGGGTTACAGGCGCATCGGCATGACAACATAGGAAGAATCGTCATTGCCAGCCTCCTGCAGCAGGGCACTGCTGTTGGAATCGGACAGAATCAGACGAACTTGCTCGGTAGTCATCACGCCCAGCACGTCCAGCAGGTAGCTGACGTTGAAGCCGATTTCCAGCGAGCTACCTTCGTAGTCCACGCTGATTTCTTCTTCAGCTTCCTCCTGCTCGGGGTTGTTGGCCTGGATCTTCAGTTGGCCAGCAGCCAGTTGCAGGCGGATACCGCGATATTTTTCATTGGAAAGAATCGCAGTACGGCTGAAGGCCTCACGCAGCGCCTGACGGTCGCCGACCACCAGCTTGTCACCGCCCTTGGGCAGTACACGCTCGTAATCCGGGAACTTGCCGTCCACCAGCTTGGAAGTGAAGGTGAATTCACCAGTGGTGGCGCGAATGTGGTGCTGGCCCAGGACGATGCTGACCATGCCTTCCGGGTCGGTCAGCAGGCGCGCCAGTTCGAGGATACCTTTGCGTGGCACGATGACCTGGTGGCGATCATCCTGCTCGATCGGCGCGCTCATGGAGCACAAAGCCAGGCGGTGGCCGTCGGTGGACACTGCGCGCAGGGTGTTGCGGGAAACCTCCAGCAGCATACCGTTGAGGTAGTAGCGCACATCCTGCTGGGCCATGGCGAAACTGGTGCGCTCGATCAGGCGACGCAGCTTGCTCTGTTCCAGATTGCAGGTCAGCGAGCCCGGGCCTTCTTCCACGGTCGGGAAGTCATTGGCTGGCAGGGTCGACAGGGTAAAGCGGCTGCGGCCGGCCTTGACCAACAGTTTCTGCTCATCGACCTTGATATCGATCAGGGCGTCGTTCGGCAGGCTTTTGCAAATGTCCATCAGCTTGCGTGCCGGGACAGTGATTTCGCCAGGCTCGGCCGGCTCTTCCAGTTGCACGCGGCCTACCAGTTCGACTTCCAGGTCGGTACCAGTCAACGACAGTTGCTGGCCTTGCACGACCAGCAATACGTTGGACAGGACCGGCAAGGTCTGGCGGCGCTCGACGACACCGGCGACCAGTTGCAGGGGTTTCAACAGGGCTTCGCGTTGAATGGTGAAATGCATGGTCTAGTCCCTTGCCTTCAATTAGCTGCGCAGACGGCCATCAGGTCGTCAGCGTCCGCAGCAGGTTCTTGTAGTCCTCGCGGATGTCCGCGTCGGATTCCTTCAGTTCGTTGATCTTGCGGCAGGCGTGCAGCACGGTCGTATGGTCGCGACCACCGAACATGTCGCCGATTTCCGGCAGACTGTGGTTGGTCAGCTCCTTGGACAGGGCCATGGCCACCTGACGTGGACGCGCCACGGAACGCGAACGACGCTTGGACAACAGATCGGAGATCTTGATCTTGTAGTACTCGGCGACGGTACGCTGAATGTTATCCACACTGACCAGCTTGTCTTGCAGCGCCAGCAGGTCCTTGAGCGACTCACGGATCAGCTCGATGGTGATATCGCGGCCCATGAAGTGCGAGTGAGCAATCACCCGCTTCAATGCGCCTTCCAGTTCGCGGACGTTGGAACGGATACGCTGGGCAATGAAGAAGGCCGCGTCATGCGGCAGTTCGACCTTGGCCTGGTCGGCCTTCTTCATCAGGATCGCCACACGGGTTTCCAGCTCGGGTGGCTCGACGGCCACCGTCAGGCCCCAACCAAAGCGCGACTTCAGGCGCTCTTCCAGGCCTTCGATCTCCTTGGGGTAGCGGTCAGAGGTAAGGATTACCTGCTGGCCACCCTCGAGCAAGGCGTTGAAGGTGTGGAAAAACTCTTCCTGCGAGCGCTCTTTACGGGCAAAGAACTGGATATCGTCGATCAGCAACGCATCCACCGAGCGGTAGAAGCGCTTGAATTCGTTGATGGCGTTGAGCTGCAGCGCCTTGACCATGTCCGCGACGAAGCGCTCCGAATGCAGGTATACAACCTTGGCGTTCGGGTTCTTTTTCAGCAAGTGGTTACCCACAGCATGCATGAGGTGGGTTTTACCCAGGCCCACACCACCATAAAGGAAGAGCGGGTTGTAGCCATGCTTGGGGTTGTCGGCCACCTGCCAGGCAGCCGCACGCGCCAGCTGGTTCGACTTACCTTCGACGAAGGTGTCGAAGGTAAAGGTGCGGTTCAGGTAGCTGGTGTGCTTGAGCGCGCCTTCAACCTGCACGGTACGCTGTTCGGTCCGGGCACTGCCGGCCGGCGCCGAAGCCGGCTCGGCCATGGCATCGAAACTGTCCCGCGAGGATGGCTCGGCCAGTTCATCGACCAGTACAGGCTCGGCCGTCGTCACGGCGACCGGTTCGACCGCTGCCGGTACTGCCTTCTGTGCCTGGCCCTGCGTCTGGGTGTGCGCCAGCGAAGCAGCCACGGCGGCACTCACTGGCGCGTTGGGCGCCGCACGTGGTGCGGAGCTGCGCCGGCTACCAATCAACAAGGAGAGGGCAGGCGCAATGCCGCTGCCGTTTTCGCCTAACAGCTCGAGCAAGCGACCCAGGTACTTTTCATTGACCCAATCGAGAACGAAACGGTTAGGCGCATAGACGCGCAACTCGTCGCCTTCGGCTTCGACCTGTAGCGGACGGATCCAGGTGTTGAATTGCTGGGCAGGCAGTTCATCGCGCAGAAGCTCCACGCACTGCTGCCAAAGTTCCACTGACACGGATATCCCCTGAGTTTGAAAGCCGGATGAGGCAAAAACAAACCGCCATTGTACCGGTCGAGCGTTCAGTTATCCACATGTGGACACGCTAGGAACCGTGACAAAACAGCCATTTATCGACCTAAACGGCTTCATCACACTGTGAATAAGCCCTGTGGATAACCGACCATGAGGGCTATGCACAAGCCGAGGGTCAGCCCTGTTGATAACCCAGCTGTGGATAAGCGGCATTTTCATCCACAGCTTACGAGCACGAAAAAAACAAGCGCAGCACCGGTTCACAACATAGTTTCAAACCTCTGTATAGCCCGTATTTTCAGGCCTAAAGCAGGTTATCCACAGACGGTTATCCACTTAAGAGTTATAAGTTCTTCAGAAAAGCTTTTTATATGTCTCTTCTTTTTTTTCATGTTGTCCCCAATTCGTGTGGCCGATCAAGCACCCCTTGGCGATGGACGAGCAGGCACCGTCCATCACGTGCTCTATATGGAAAGACTGGTTGGAAATTGACCTACGGGCTTGCTTTCTCTAGAATCGCCGGTCTCTTAAAAAGGGGGCCATCCCGGCCCGTCGTCGACAAACCAGGTAACACGCCATGAAACGTACTTTCCAACCAAGCACCATCAAGCGCGCGCGCACCCACGGCTTCCGTGCCCGTATGGCTACCAAGAACGGCCGTGCTGTTCTGTCGCGTCGTCGTGCCAAAGGCCGTAAGCGTCTGGCCATTTGATTTTTCGGCACAGGTGGTGAGTCAGGACTTCAGTCGGGAAAAGCGACTGCTTACACCCCGACATTTCAAAGCGGTCTTCGACTCCCCAACCGGCAAGGTTCCAGGGAAAAACCTGCTGATCCTTGCTCGCGAGAACGGCCTCGATCACCCACGCCTCGGCCTGGTGATCGGCAAGAAGAGCGTCAAGCTCGCCGTTCAACGCAACCGCCTCAAGCGCTTGATGCGCGATTCCTTTCGTCTGAACCAGCAATTGCTTGCCGGCTTGGACATTGTGATCGTCGCGCGCAAGGGATTGGGTGAGATAGAAAACCCGGAATTGCACCAACACTTTGGCAAACTCTGGAAACGCCTGGCGCGCAGCCGGCCTACTCCAGCAGTTACCGCCAATTCCGCAGGGGTAGACAGCCAAGATGCGTAAACTGGCACTCGTTCCGATCCAGTTTTACCGTTATGCCATTAGTCCTCTGATGGCCAATCACTGTCGTTTCTTCCCCAGTTGCTCCTGTTACGCTTATGAAGCCATTGAAAACCACGGCCTCTGGCGTGGTGGGTGGCTAGCCGTTCGTCGCCTGGGGCGTTGTCATCCGTGGAACGACGGCGGTTTCGATCCCGTTCCTCCCGCTCCTTCCTCCCGAACTTCTTCGATAGCCGAGTAATCATGGATATTAAACGCACGATCCTGATCGTCGCCCTGGCAATCGTGTCCTACGTCATGGTCCTCAAGTGGAACCAGGACTACGGCCAGGCTGCCCTGCCGACTCAGAATACTGCTGCCAGCAATGTTGCCCCGGGCTTGCCGGATGGCGTACCGGCTGGTAATGCCGGCGCCAGCGCCGATGTACCAAGTGCCAACGCTGAAACCAGCGCAGCCGAACTGGCACCGGCCGCGGTCAGCAAGGACCTGATCCGGGTCAAGACCGATGTTCTGGAGCTGGCTATCGATCCGGTCGGTGGTGACATCGTCCAGCTGAACCTGCCGAAGTACCCGCGCCGTCAGGACCACCCGGACATTCCGTTCCAGCTGTTCGACAACGGTGGCGAGCGTGTCTACCTGGCACAAAGCGGCCTGACCGGCGTCAACGGTCCGGACGCCCGTCCAGCAGGTCGCCCGCTGTACGCTGCCGAAAAGAAGAGTTACCAGCTGGCCGATGGCCAGGAGCAACTGGTGGTCGACCTGAAGTTCAGCGACAACGGCGTCAACTACATCAAGCGCTTCAGCTTCAAGCGTGGTGAGTACGACCTGAACGTCAGCTACCTGATCGACAACCAGAGCGGCCAGGCCTGGAGCGGCAACATGTTTGCCCAGCTCAAACGTGACGCAAGCTCCGATCCGTCATCGAGCACCGCCACCGGTACCGCTACCTATTTGGGTGCCGCCCTGTGGACTGCTTCCGAGCCTTACAAAAAGGTCTCGATGAAGGACATCGACAAAGGTAGTTTGAAAGAAAATGTGTCCGGCGGCTGGGTTGCCTGGCTGCAGCACTACTTTGTTACCGCCTGGATTCCGGCCAAGTCGGACAACAACGTTGTCCAGACCCGCAAGGACAGCCAAGGCAACTACATCATCGGCTACACCGGCCCGGCTATCAGTGTTCCTGCTGGCGGCAAGGTCGAAACCAGCGCCATGCTGTACGCCGGCCCGAAAATCCAGTCCAAGCTGAAAGAGTTGTCCCCAGGCCTGGAACTGACCGTCGACTACGGCTTCCTGTGGTTCATCGCCCAGCCGATCTTCTGGCTGCTGCAACATATCCACAGCCTGCTGGGTAACTGGGGCTGGTCGATCATCGTGCTGACCATGCTGATCAAAGGCCTGTTCTTCCCGCTGTCGGCTGCCAGCTACCGTTCGATGGCGCGCATGCGTGCCGTTGCGCCGAAGCTTGCTGCACTGAAGGAACGCTTCGGTGACGATCGCCAGAAGATGTCCCAGGCGATGATGGAGCTGTACAAGAAAGAGAAGATCAACCCGCTGGGCGGCTGCTTGCCGATCCTGGTGCAGATGCCCGTGTTCCTGGCCCTGTACTGGGTACTGCTGGAAAGCGTGGAAATGCGCCAGGCCCCATGGATGCTGTGGATTACCGACCTGTCGATCAAGGATCCGTTCTTCATCCTGCCGATCATCATGGGTGCCACCATGTTCATCCAGCAGCGCCTGAACCCGACGCCGCCGGATCCGATGCAGGCCAAGGTGATGAAAATGATGCCGATCATCTTCACCTTCTTCTTCCTGTGGTTCCCGGCTGGTCTGGTGCTGTACTGGGTTGTGAACAACTGCCTGTCGATCGCACAGCAGTGGTACATCACCCGCAGCATCGAAGCAGCCAGCAAAAAAGCTGCTGCTTGACAGGCTACTGCGCTAGCCTGTGAATAAAAAACGCCCCCTAGTGGGGCGTTTTTGCTATCTGTCGTTTTTGTCGTAGAGGCTTTCCAGCATGAACACTGTGCGTGAAACCATCGCCGCCATCGCCACCGCCCAGGGCCGCGGCGGTGTGGGTATTGTCAGGTTATCCGGCCCTCTGGCTGCCAAGGCAGGCCAGTTGATCACCGGCCGGACGCTTACTCCGCGCCATGCCCATTACGGCCCGTTCCGCGACGAGGAAGGGCTGGTGCTGGACGAAGGGATTGCGCTGTTCTTCCCCGGGCCGAATTCGTTCACCGGCGAAGACGTGCTGGAACTGCAGGGCCACGGTGGCCCGGTGGTGCTGGATATGCTGCTGCAGCGCTGTGTACAAGTGGGTTGCCGGCTGGCCCGCCCTGGCGAGTTCAGCGAGCGCGCGTTCCTCAACGACAAGCTCGACCTGGCCCAAGCAGAAGCCATTGCCGACCTGATCGAGGCCAGTTCCAGCCAGGCCGCGCGCAATGCCCTGCGTTCGCTACAGGGGGAGTTCTCCAAGCGCGTGCATTTCCTGACCGAGGCGTTGATTGCGCTGCGCATCTACGTCGAGGCGGCGATCGACTTCCCTGAGGAGGAAATCGACTTTCTCGCCGACGGCCACGTGCTGGCGATGCTCGATACGGTGCGGGACGAGTTGTCCAAAGTACAGCGTGAAGCCGGGCAGGGGGCCTTGCTGCGTGACGGCATGACCGTGGTCATCGCCGGTCGGCCGAATGCCGGCAAGTCGAGCCTGCTGAACCAGCTGGCCGGGCGGGAAGCGGCCATCGTCACCGATATCGCCGGTACCACGCGGGACATCCTGCGCGAACATATCCACATCGACGGCATGCCGCTGCACGTGGTCGATACTGCCGGTCTGCGCGACACCGATGACCATGTGGAAAAGATCGGCGTGGAACGCGCGTTGAAGGCCATTGGCGAGGCAGACCGGGTGTTGTTGGTGGTGGACTCCACCGCGCCCGAGGCTAGCGACCCGTTCGCCCTGTGGCCCGAATTTCTCGACCAGCGGCCAGACCCGGCCAAGGTCACGCTGATTCGCAACAAGGCCGACCTGAGTGGTGAGCGGGTAGCGCTGGAACAGTGCGATGACGGCCATGTAACGATCACCCTCAGTGCCAAAGGGGATGATGCAGGCCTACAACTGCTGCGCGACCACTTGAAGGCCTGCATGGGTTATGAACAGACGGCTGAGAGTGGTTTCAGCGCCCGCCGGCGCCATCTGGATGCCCTGCGCCAGGCCAGCGAGCACCTGGAGCACGGTCGTGAACAACTGACCCTGGCTGGTGCGGGTGAGCTGTTGGCAGAAGACCTGCGCCAGGCGCAGCAGGCCCTGGGGGAAATTACCGGGGCATTCAGCTCGGATGACCTGCTGGGGCGGATTTTCTCCAGCTTCTGCATCGGCAAGTAATCCACAGCCAGGCAAGGCCAAGCGCCGCTCCTTCGGGAGCGGCTTTTTTTTGCCTCAAATTTCACAGCTCCTACGGAAATCGCGCCGCACCTGAAGGCTGTGCAGAACCCTGTGGGAGCGGGTGAACCCGCGAAGAGGCCGGTGCAGGTTCACATTTTTTCATTCGCCGACACCAATCTGCTCTCAGGAGCCCTGTGGAAAACTCGCCTTCAGCTCCGTTGATAAGCGGGTTTTTTTTCTGAGGACAAACCCGCCTGTGGGTAAACAGCCATTTAATCCACAGGCTAAATCGTGTTATCCAGAGCCCTCATGGCACTCCAGCCACAGGGTTTAAATTCTTTGGAAGTAGCGGCAATATTGGGCTGCAAGACTTTATCCACAGATAGGGCTGTGCATAAGAATAAACATAAAAACAAAACTTTTTTAAATTTTTCCTCTTTGATTTCTGTTGTCTGCCATTCATCCACAGACTGGTCAAATTTTGCTCAGACGGTTTCTTTAAAGGGTGTGAAGTCCCTATACTTGTCCGCTTACCTTCTCTATTCGCAAAAACAGGCACGAGGTGCGTGGTGGATTTCCCTTCCCGTTTTGAAGTGATCGTCATCGGCGGCGGCCATGCCGGTACCGAGGCTGCGCTTGCGTCCGCACGCATGGGGGTGAAAACCCTGCTGCTGACCCATAACGTGGAAACCCTCGGTCACATGAGCTGCAACCCCGCCATCGGCGGTATTGGCAAAAGCCATCTGGTCAAAGAGATCGATGCCCTCGGCGGCGCCATGGCGCTAGCCACCGACAAGAGCGGCATCCAGTTCCGCGTTCTGAACAACCGCAAGGGCCCGGCTGTACGCGCCACCCGTGCACAGGCTGACCGCGCCATCTACAAGGCAGTGGTGCGTGAAATCCTGGAAAACCAGCCGAACCTGTGGATATTCCAGCAGTCCTGCGACGACCTGATCGTCGAGCAGGACCAGGTCAAAGGCGTGGTGACCCAGATGGGCCTGCGTTTCTTCGCCGAATCGGTGGTACTGACCACCGGTACTTTCCTCGGCGGGCTTATCCACATAGGCCTGCAAAACCATTCCGGTGGCCGCGCCGGTGATCCGCCTTCGATCGCCCTGGCCCACCGCATGCGTGAACTGCCCCTGCGCGTCGGCCGTCTGAAAACCGGTACCCCGCCACGCATCGATGGCCGTTCGGTGGACTTCTCGGTAATGACCGAGCAACCAGGCGATACGCCGATCCCGGTGATGTCGTTCATGGGCAATGCCCAGATGCACCCACGCCAGGTGAGCTGCTGGATTACCCATACCAATGCGCGCACCCATGAAATCATCGCCTCGAACCTCGACCGTTCGCCGATGTACTCGGGTGTGATCGAAGGTGTCGGCCCGCGCTACTGCCCGTCGATCGAAGACAAGATTCACCGCTTCGCCGACAAGGAAAGCCACCAGGTGTTCATCGAGCCGGAAGGCCTGACCACCCATGAGCTGTACCCCAATGGTATTTCCACTTCGCTGCCGTTCGACGTGCAGCTGGAGCTGGTGCGTTCGATCCGAGGCATGGAAAACGCCCATATCGTGCGCCCGGGTTACGCCATCGAGTACGACTACTTTGACCCGCGCGACCTCAAGTACAGCCTCGAGACCAAAGTCATCGGCGGCCTGTTCTTCGCCGGCCAGATCAACGGCACCACCGGTTACGAAGAAGCCGGCGCCCAGGGCTTGCTGGCCGGGACCAACGCCGCGCTGCGGGCGCGGGGCCGTGACAGCTGGTGCCCACGCCGCGATGAAGCGTACATCGGCGTATTGGTCGACGACCTGATTACCCTGGGTACCCAGGAGCCGTACCGCATGTTCACTTCGCGTGCCGAGTACCGCCTGATCCTGCGCGAAGACAACGCCGACCTGCGCCTGACCGAAAAGGGCCGCGAGCTTGGCCTGATCGACGACCAGCGCTGGGCCGCCTTCTGCGCCAAGCGCGAGGGCATCGAGCGCGAGGAGCAGCGCCTGAAGTCGACCTGGGTACGCCCGAACACCGAGCAAGGCCAGGCCATTGTGGATAAGTTCGGCACCCCGCTCAGCCACGAGTACAGCCTGCTGAACCTGCTGGCCCGCCCGGAAATCGACTACGCCGGGCTGATCGAGGCAACCGGTGGCGAAGCGATCGATCCACAGGTCGCCGAGCAGGTCGAGATCCGCACCAAGTACGCCGGTTACATCGACCGCCAGCAGGATGAAATCGCTCGCCTGCGCGCAAGCGAAGACACCCGCCTGCCTGTGGATATCGATTACTCGACGATTTCCGGCCTGTCCAAGGAAATCCAGGGCAAGCTGGGCCAGACCCGTCCGGAAACCCTGGGCCAGGCTTCGCGCATTCCGGGCGTGACCCCGGCGGCGATTTCCCTGTTGCTGATTCACTTGAAAAAACGCGGCGCTGGCCGCGAATTGGAGCAAAGCGCTTGAGTTCCCTGGTCACCCCGCAACACGCTGAAGAGTTGTCCACAGGTGCGCGCCAGCTCGGTGTCGAGCTGAACGCCGAGCATCATGAAAAGCTGCTCGGCTACCTGGCCCTGTTGATCAAATGGAACAAAGCCTACAACCTCACCGCCGTGCGCGACCCCGACGAGATGGTGTCGCGTCACCTGCTCGACAGCCTGAGTGTCATGCCGTTTATCCACAGCGAGCGTGACAACTGGCTGGATGTCGGAAGTGGCGGTGGCATGCCCGGTATCCCGTTGGCTATCCTGCATCCTCACAAGCGCGTGACGGTGCTGGACGCCAATGGCAAGAAGACCCGTTTCCTGACCCAGGTGAAAATGGAACTCAAGCTGGACAACCTCACGGTTATCCACAGCCGGGTCGAAGCCTTCCAGCCGACACAACCATTCAGCGGAATCATCTCCCGCGCCTTCAGCAGCATGGAGAACTTTACCAACTGGACCCGCCACCTGGGCGACACCGGGACGCAATGGCTTGCAATGAAGGGGCTGCATCCTGCCGATGAACTGGTAGCATTGCCCGCAGACTTCACAGTGGAAAGCGAGCAGGCCCTGACCGTTCCAGGTTGCCAGGGCCAGCGCCATCTGCTGATACTGCGCCGCAAGGCATGACTGGGAACACACGCAACAATGGCTAAGGTATTCGCAATCGCGAACCAGAAAGGTGGTGTGGGCAAGACAACCACCTGTATCAATCTCGCCGCCTCGTTGGCCGCGACCAAGCGTCGTGTGCTGCTGATCGACCTCGATCCGCAGGGCAACGCCACCATGGGCAGCGGTGTGGACAAGCACGAGCTCGAGCACTCGGTCTACGACCTGTTGATCGGGGAATGCGACCTGGCCCAGGCCATGCATTACTCCGAGCACGGTGGTTTCCAGTTGCTGCCGGCCAACCGTGACCTGACCGCCGCCGAAGTGGTACTGCTGGAAATGCAGGTCAAGGAGAGCCGCCTGCGCAATGCCCTGGCGCCGATCCGCGATAACTACGACTACATCCTCATCGACTGCCCTCCATCGCTGTCGATGCTTACGCTCAACGCCCTGGTCGCCTCCGATGGCGTGATCATCCCGATGCAGTGCGAGTATTACGCACTGGAAGGTCTCAGCGATCTTGTGGATAACATCAAGCGCATCGCCGCCCGGTTGAACCCGGAGCTGAAGATCGAGGGCCTGCTGCGGACCATGTACGATCCGCGCCTGAGCCTGAACAACGATGTCTCGGCGCAGCTGAAGGAGCACTTTGGCCCGCAGCTGTACGACACGGTCATTCCGCGCAATATTCGTCTGGCCGAGGCCCCGAGCTTCGGCATGCCGGCACTGGCCTACGACAAGCAATCGCGCGGCGCGCTGGCATATCTGGCCCTGGCTGGGGAACTGGTACGCCGTCAACGCCGTCAATCCCGCACTGCACAAACAACTTAAGGAATCCGTATGGCCGTCAAGAAACGGGGTCTCGGACGTGGGTTGGATGCACTGCTCAGTGGTCCTTCCGTCAGCGCGCTCGAAGAGCAGGCTGTGAAGATCGACCAGAAAGAACTGCAACACCTGCCGGTCGAGCTGATCCAGCGTGGCAAGTACCAGCCGCGGCGGGACATGGACCCGGAGGCGCTGGAAGAGCTCGCGCACTCGATTCGCAATCATGGCGTGATGCAGCCGATCGTGGTGCGCCCGATCGATGGCAACCGCTACGAGATCATTGCCGGTGAACGCCGCTGGCGCGCCACCCAGCAGGCTGGCCTGGACAAGATCCCGGCCATGGTCCGCGAAGTGCCCGATGAAGCCGCCATCGCCATGGCGCTGATCGAGAACATCCAGCGCGAAGACCTCAACCCGCTGGAAGAGGCCCTGGCCTTGCAGCGCCTGCAGCAGGAGTTCGAGCTGACCCAGCAACAGGTGGCCGATGCCGTGGGCAAGTCGCGGGTAACCGTGGCCAACCTGCTGCGTCTGATCACCCTGCCCGAGGCGATCAAGACGATGCTCGCCCATGGCGACCTGGAGATGGGCCATGCCCGCGCATTGCTCGGCCTGGAAGAACACCGTCAGGAGGAGGGGGCGCGTCATGTTGTCGCACGTGGCCTCACCGTGCGCCAAACCGAGGCACTGGTCCGTCAGTGGCTCAGCGACAAACCTGATCCGGTCGAACCGAGCAAACCTGATCCGGATATCGCACGCCTTGAACAGCGGCTCGCAGAGCGCCTGGGCTCGGCCGTGCAGATCCGTCATGGCAACAAGGGCAAAGGTCAGTTGGTTATTCGCTACAACTCGCTTGACGAGTTGCAAGGCGTGCTGGCTCACATCCGTTGAAACAATTCCCGTTGTAGCGTGCAGTCGGAAATCACTACGAAGAGTTGAATAGGGGTTAATCCACCCCTATACTCTGCGCGCATTTTGTCGGCACAAATTATGCCAAGTCATAACTGACTTGTTGGTCGACTTCCGAGGAGCAGTTGTGATGGAAATCCGCACGCCAAACCGCCTGCCTTTCCATCGCTGGGCGGTTTTCCCGGTACTGCTGGCTCAATTCGTCGTACTGCTGCTGGCAACCTTGGTGTTGTGGCAGTGGAAAGGGGCGGTCAGTGGATATTCAGGCCTTTGCGGAGGTTTGATTGCCTGGCTACCCAATGTGTATTTCGCCTGGAAGGCTTTTCGCTTCAGCGGGGCCCGGGCGGCACAAGCCATCGTCAAGTCGTTCTACGCTGGCGAGGCAGGCAAGATGATTTTGACGGCAGTGCTTTTTGCACTGACCTTCGCAGGAGTGAAGCCACTGGCGCCGTTAGCAGTATTCGGCGTCTTCGTGTTGACCCTTTTGGTCAGCTGGTTCGCGCCCCTGCTGATGAATAAAAGACTTTCGAGACCTTAGGGCGTTTGAGGCAACCATGGCAGCAGAAACCGCTTCGGGCTATATCCAGCACCACTTGCAGAACCTGACCTACGGTCAACTACCAGACGGCAGCTGGGGCTTCGCCCATTCGGCTGCAGAAGCCAAGGCAATGGGCTTCTGGGCGTTCCACCTGGACACCCTGGGTTGGTCCGTCGCGCTGGGTCTGATCTTCCTGTTCATCTTCCGCATGGCGGCCAAGAAGGCGACTTCCGGCCAACCAGGCGGCCTGCAGAACTTCGTTGAAGTGCTGGTGGACTTCGTCAACGGCAGCGTGAAGGATTCCTTCCACGGCCGTAGCCCGGTAATCGCTCCGCTGGCGCTGACCATTTTCGTCTGGGTGTTCCTGATGAACGCCATCGACCTGGTACCGGTCGACTGGATTCCTCAGCTGGCCATCCTGATCTCCGGTGACTCGCACATTCCGTTCCGCGCCGTGTCGACCACCGACCCGAACGCGACCCTGGCCATGGCCTTCTGCGTGTTCGCCCTGATCATCTTCTACAGCATCAAGGTCAAGGGCCTGGGCGGCTTCATCGGTGAGCTGACCCTGCACCCGTTCGGCAGCAAGAACATCTTCGTGCAGATCCTGCTGATTCCGGTCAACTTCCTGCTGGAATTCGTCACCCTGATCGCCAAGCCGATCTCGCTGGCACTGCGTCTGTTCGGCAACATGTACGCCGGCGAGCTGGTGTTCATCCTGATCGCCGTGATGTTCGGCGCCGGCATTCTCTGGCTCAGCGGCCTGGGTGTGGTGCTGCAGTGGGCGTGGGCTGTGTTCCACATCCTGATCATCACCCTGCAAGCCTTCATCTTCATGATGCTTACCATCGTCTACCTGTCGATGGCTCACGAAGATAACCATTAAGACCGCCTGGCGTGTCTGATAGCCTTCCCCGCTCGTTTGGGGGGAGGGCTTAAAAAGTCCGCAAGGGCATGCTGTACCAAACGATTTGTTTTACCGCTTCAAACTAAAAAACCTAACCAATACGACGTAAAAGTCGGGAGGAAAGATGGAAACTGTAGTTGGTCTGACCGCTATCGCTGTTGCTCTGCTGATCGGCCTGGGTGCTCTGGGTACCGCCATTGGTTTCGGCCTGCTGGGCGGCAAGTTCCTGGAAGGCGCTGCTCGTCAGCCTGAAATGGTTCCGATGCTGCAGGTCAAAATGTTCATCGTTGCCGGTCTGCTCGACGCCGTAACCATGATCGGTGTTGGTATCGCTCTGTTCTTCACCTTCGCGAACCCCTTCGTTGGTCAGATCGCCGGCTAATCACTCGTTTCCACGAGTTGATTGGTGTGATGGACAAAGACCGAGCGAGGTGTTGGCGTGAACATTAATGCAACCCTGATTGGCCAATCCGTTGCTTTTCTGATTTTTGTACTCTTCTGCATGAAGTATGTATGGCCTCCGGTCATCACTGCCCTGCAAGAGCGCCAAAAGAAGATTGCCGACGGCTTGGACGCTGCCAACCGCGCAGCTCGCGACCTGGAGCTGGCCCAAGAGAAAGCGGGTCAGCAACTGCGTGAAGCGAAGGCACAGGCAGCCGAAATCATTGAGCAAAGCAAGAAACGCGCTGCTCAGCTTGTCGAGGAAGCCCGTGAACAGGCTCGCGTCGAAGCTGACCGTGTGAAGGCTCAGGCTCAAGCCGAGATCGAACAGGAACTGAACAGCGTCAAAGACGCCCTGCGTGCCCAAGTGGGTGCCCTGGCTGTTGGCGGTGCTGAAAAGATCCTTGGCGCCACAATCGATCAAAACGCGCATGCGGAGCTGGTTAACAAACTGGCCGCTGAAATTTAAGCGAGGGCGATCATGGCAGAACTGACCACGTTGGCCCGACCTTACGCTAAGGCTGCCTTTGAGCATGCCCAGGCCCATCAGCAACTGGCCAATTGGTCAGCCATGCTCGGCCTGGCTGCTGCGGTGTCGGAAGACGACACCATGCAGCGCCTGCTCAAGGCCCCGCGACTGACAAGCGCAGAAAAGGCCGCCGCATTCATTGAAGTCTGCGGTGACAAGTTCGATGCACAGGCACAGAATTTCATTCATGTTGCCGCGGAAAACGACCGTCTCCTGCTCCTGCCGGAGATTGCCGCCCTGTTCGACCTGTACAAGGCCGAGCAAGAGAAATCCGTGGACGTGGAAGTCACCAGTGCTTTTGCGTTGAACCAAGAACAGCAAGACAAACTCGCCAAGGTTCTCAGTGCACGGCTCAGCCGGGAAGTGCGCCTGCACGCGTCGGAGGATGCCAGCCTGATCGGCGGCGTCGTCATCCGCGCCGGCGACCTGGTAATCGATGGCTCGGTTCGCGGCAAGATCGCGAAACTGGCCGAAGCATTGAAATCTTGAGTTTGAAGGGGCAGCAGAGCAATGCAGCAACTCAATCCTTCCGAAATTAGTGAAATCATCAAGGGTCGCATCGAGAAGCTCGATGTCGGCTCCCAAGCCCGTAACGAAGGTACCGTCGTAAGCGTTTCCGACGGTATCGTACGGATCCACGGTCTGGCCGACGCTATGTACGGCGAAATGATCGAGTTCCCGGGCGGCGTATACGGTATGGCACTGAACCTGGAGCAAGACTCCGTAGGTGCGGTGGTACTGGGTGCGTACACCTCCCTCGCCGAGGGCATGAGCGCCAAGTGCACCGGTCGCATCCTGGAAGTTCCGGTCGGCAAAGGCCTGCTGGGCCGCGTCGTCGACGCTCTGGGTAACCCGATCGATGGCAAAGGTCCTCTGACCACCACCGAAACCGACGCGGTCGAAAAGGTCGCTCCGGGTGTTATCTGGCGTAAGTCGGTAGACCAGCCTGTACAGACTGGCTACAAGTCGGTTGACGCCATGATCCCGGTTGGTCGTGGCCAGCGCGAGCTGATCATCGGTGACCGTCAGATCGGTAAGACCGCCATGGCGGTCGACGCGATCATCAACCAGAAAAACAGCGGTATCTTCTGCGTATACGTGGCCGTAGGCCAGAAGCAGTCGACCATCGCCAACGTTGTGCGCAAGCTGGAAGAAGCCGGCGCCCTGGCCAACACCATCGTTGTTGCCGCCAGCGCCTCGGAATCGGCCGCGCTGCAGTTCCTGGCTCCTTACGCCGGCTGCACCATGGGCGAATACTTCCGTGACCGCGGTGAAGATGCCCTGATCGTTTACGATGACCTGTCCAAGCAGGCCGTTGCCTACCGTCAGATCTCCCTTCTGCTGCGCCGTCCACCAGGACGTGAAGCGTACCCAGGTGACGTGTTCTATCTCCACTCCCGTCTGCTGGAGCGTGCATCGCGCGTTTCGGAAGAGTACGTCGAGAAGTTCACCAACGGCGCAGTCACTGGCAAGACCGGTTCCCTGACCGCCCTGCCGATCATCGAAACCCAGGCTGGCGACGTTTCCGCGTTCGTTCCGACCAACGTGATTTCCATCACCGACGGTCAGATCTTCCTGGAATCGGCCATGTTCAACTCGGGCATCCGCCCTGCAGTGAACGCCGGTGTTTCGGTATGCGGCGTAGGTGGTGCCGCTAATACCAAGATCATCAAGAAGCTGGCCGGTGGTATCCGTACCGCTCTGGCTCAGTACCGTGAGCTGGCTGCATTCGCCCAGTTCGCTTCCGATCTGGTCGAAGCGACCCGCAAGCAGCTGGAGCATGGTCAGCGCGTTACCGAGCTGATG